>Ga0187847_10000371_pt1 | contig 52182 bp, 47 predicted proteins | sample June2016WEW_4_10_FD_132458 | JGI IMG/M metagenome (GOLD analysis project Ga0187847, IMG submission 132458) | Peatland microbial communities from SPRUCE experiment site at the Marcell Experimental Forest, Minnesota, USA - June2016WEW_4_10 | ecosystem: Environmental > Terrestrial > Soil >...
CGCTCTTTGGCAGAACAATACAGTCACAAGCCTCGGCGGCCTTCTGCCTGGAGATGTTGCCTCCTTTGCCACCAGCATCAACAACCGGGGCCAGGTGGTGGGAAGCTCCTTTAACTCCAGCAACAGCTGGTCCCACGGCCTCATCTGGCAGAACGGCGTGATGACCGACCTTAACACCCTATTTCCGGCAAGTTCCCACCTCTTCGTAATCTCGGCTAGCAACATCAATGAGAGCGGACAAATCTCGGGTATGGCGGTGGAGATGGCCGGGCCGCACGCGGAAAACATCGTCCACGCCTATCTGGCGACCCCGGTAGACGAAAACCTGGGCAAGTCGGTTGCAGACGTCGTACTTACGCATCCTAAAATCAATTTGCCCGCGGCGAATGTTGGCAAGCAGCTTTCGCCGAGGTCCGCACACTGCTCAATCCACGATAAAGGCATTTTCTGAGCATCCGCACCATGCATTCCAGCCCTACGCTGCGCGAAGGCATAAGGCCCGAGATTGTGCGGGGAAACACGGGTCACGCGAATATCGCGTGACCCAGAATGTTTACGGCAATAGCCGTTGCTCAACCTTGGCCCGGTTGAAGCCAGCGGATCAATAACTTTGAGGTCGAGTTTTTGAATCACCACCGTGAAGTATCCACGGTCTTGGAACTGCGATCGGATCCTTTCTTGTAGCTCATCCTTATCGTCGTTGAATCTTGATCCGGTCATAATCTACAAGACTACAACGCAATAAGGTTGCGGACGATCGCCACATTAGACCATTACTCATCGATCTCTCCGGGGATTGGGCGATCTTTCGATACTCATGCAGCAACTGGATTCGCCCGGAGATACTCCTCGATCTCGAGAATCTCATCGGGACTCAGCCGGAATTCTGCTGAGCGCACGATCTGCTTCGCCTGGTCTGCAGAACGCATCCCTACAATCGCTCCCGTGACGACTGGATCGCGCAGCGTCCACGCAATCGCCACCTCACCTGGGGTGCGGCTGTGACGCTCGCCGATTCCGCGTAGCACCTCCACCACGCCAAGGTTGCGACTCAGAAGCGGTTCCTTAAAGCTCGCTGTTCTCGGGCGAAAGTCGTCTGGCGGAAGAGACGCGATGCGTTCGCGGGTCATTTTGCCGGTCAGCAGTCCCGACTTCATCGGGGAGTACACGATGACGCCGACGTGCTGCTCACGGCAAAATGGCAGAACGTCCTTTTCGACGTCGCGGGTCACGATGTTGTAGTTCGGCTGCAGCGAGGTGATGGGTGCGATCCTCTCGACCCGCTTCATTTGGGTGACGTTGAAGTTCGATACACCGATGTAGCGAACCTTGCCTTCCTTTCGGAGTTGGGCCAGCGTCTGCCACCCCTCTTCCATCTCAGGCTCTGGATCAGGCCAGTGGATCTGGTAGAGATCGATCACATCCACTCTCAGCCGCCGCAAGCTTGCCTCCAACTCGCGGCGCACGGAGACAGCTTTCAGGCTATGCCCGATCTCGCGCTGATCATTCCAAACCAGGCTGCACTTCGTAAATACGTATGGACGGTGTGCGCGTCCCTCGATCGCTTTGCCGACGACCTCCTCTGAGTGCCCTAGTCCGTACACGGCCGCGGTATCGATCCAGTTGACGCCCGCATCGAGCGCTGCGTGAATCGCTGCAATTGATTCCTTGTCCTCCTGCCATCCCCAGGAGAACGCCCAATCGCCGCCCCCCATCGCCCATGCGCCAATACCGATGGGAGTGATCTCTAAATCGGAGTTGCCTAGATGTCGAGTGTGCATAGTTTTCTTCGATGATTTTAAATGCAGGGAAGACGCTTTGCGTTGCTCTCGCGCCTTCGTTCCTCCATGGAGCACATCCATCTCAATGCGTTTGAATAACTTGCGGGACTTCGCAGCGAGGGCGAGCACGGTGATAAAGGCCGGAGTGAATCCGGGTTAAAGACGGAATGATGATGTCACGCAGCGGTTCCCCTCACCTTTGAAAGTAGTGACCTCATCCATACCTGCGCGGTTCAGTTACCAGAGTTAGGGTTGCCTAGGGAACTTGGTCCTGGTTCCCGGTATGGTGGCGCAAGCGTGCGCCGAATTGCTGTACCCTGGGTTAACAGCTCGTACAGCTTCCCGTTCAGCCGGACAATGCTTGGGTCGTAGTAAAATTAAGAGTCATCTCCTTGCCCTTGCCCGGGGGCAAACAAAACGCACTCATCGGCGATTTCCGAGCCATAAAGAGATGTACTGATAAAGTTCGCCCAGCCGCTTTCGGGATCGGGATCGCTGATTGCCTCGATAGTCTCGTGCCCGACTCCGAAGTTGATGGTATCGGCCAGTTGTCCGTTAGGCGTGCCGGACTCCATCTGGCAACCGGGAACGTCGGTGAAGGGCTCGACGCTGTAGACGATGTCTCCGATGTTCGAGGTGAAGCTCCCGTGATTGGCGCAAAAATAAAAGGTGCTGGGGTTATCCGGCGAGAAGCAGACGCCGGGGACTACGCAGTCGTCCTGCCCCGGTGGCAGGAAGATGTGCACCATATTGCCGTAACCTGCGCCGACTTTTGATGCGACCTCGTAGGCGATGGCCTGCATATCCTGTTCCGTAAGCGGCACTCCGGGCATTACCGGATAGTTCACGGCGAAATTCGTGCCGACCGCGTAGCGGCCGTAGGCGCCCGTGTATTGATCCATGACGTGGATGAAATCACTCTGGAAGAGATCGTGCGAGAAGCCGAGCGGATCTCCCCAGCATGCGTTCGGCGGGCAGGCCACGGTTGTGTTGACAAACGCCGAGTGAAACACGGTTGAGGTCAGAGTGGCCCCGCCGTAGTATTGCACGTCGCCGCCGAAACGGAAGGGGGCGGGGTCGCCCGCCACGGCGGCGACCGGTCTTGAGTACTGCACGTCGGCGGTGACCGGTCTTGCGCTTCCCCTTTGTGAGGCGTTGAGGCGGGACGCAGCGGCGCGAGCCTCGGGAGTGGTTACGGGTAGGATGTGGTAGTGCGCGTTTTGTGCCTGGCCGGCGACGTACCGGTGGGCGTCGGTAATGGTGAGGGGCTGGAATTCGTTCTGGCCGGAGGCCGCGCAGACGAAAGCGAAGAGCGTAACAACCGCGGCGGAGGCGACGCGCCGAGCTAATCTCGACATAGCACTGTGCTCCTTAGGATGACTTCAAAGACGGGGGGGGAGTGTACCCCCTTTTCCCCTGCCGAACAATATGCAGGTCTTTCATCCAAAACGCCGGACACGGCTCGTGGTTGGCGCAAATGCCTGTCTTAGCCAGTTGACCTCAACGTAGGCCCTGCCAGATGCTAAGATCGCTGCGCAAAGCTAGGTCGTTTCGCGATTTGGTGGACAGCATGCAGAACTGGTTTAGTGTAGATCAGCTAGATGTTGAACGCCTGCTGGGAGAGTGGCGTTGGCTTTGTTCCAAGCCGATGACGTTGATTGCCAGAAATGCATACGCAGGCCTGTTTCTGGGAGACGAGTCGGGAGAGATATATCAACTCGATGTTGCAGTCGGAAAACTGGCTAAAGTAGCGGATTCCGAAGCCCAGTTTCACGAACTGACAGCTACGCCCGAGAAGAGGAATGAATGGTTTGCCGAAGTCGATGAGCAGGCCTCTGCTGCGCGGGGACTAAAGCCGAATGCCACGCAGTGCATCGGATTTAGCGTACCTCTCGCGTTCGCCGAAGGCGGCTCTTCAAATAACACGCCCTACATTGTTGATCTGTACGAACACGTTTCTTTTCTGGGCGACCTCCACCGACAAATTCCAGGCTTCCCTGATGGAGGAAAGGTGCGGCTCGTGATTGCGCCGAAGCCTTGACCATGCTTGTCGATCTCCAGTTGGCGAAGGATCTCTATTTCGCTTTTTCGCGGACGGTGCCGGGCCAATTCTCGGTGAGCGTTATTGACAACGCCGACATTGTCAGAGATGCCTGTTTAGCAGAAGTTGCCGCGCTCCACCCTCCGCGTGATGCAAAAGAAATGCCGCCCGAGAGAAGCGACCAATTCTAAGGAGGTCCAGAGCGGCTACTTCTTCACCACTTGGCTTGACTGGGTTCGATGAGCTGGCGGCGAAGTCGCCGCTTTATTCCGAACCAAATGCGGCATTCGGTTTACGTATTGCCGTATGCGAGGACGGGCGCTCTGGTTCTAGCGCCCGTTCCGCATAAGGAGCTTTTGCTATGGCGTACAGCCGCTGCCCACGGCGCATCCTGTGGTCTCGAAGATAAGTCCTGCAGTGCCGGTGTAGCTGCCTTGGATCACGGTCTCAATGGCCTGGTCCTCCGCGTCATCCATCATCGTCAAGATTTCTGTCGAAGCGGCCTGCGACCCCGGGTAGAGGTATTTGCCGCCGGCGTTCTGGGTCTCCCCGAGACCGAAGAAAACGTCGGTGGTGTTGGCCAGCGGCCACGCCCCGTCTGGTCCAGGGCCGTCGCAGCACGGCCGCCACACCATCCAGTTCGCGAAACGGCCGATCTGCGGGACCGAACAAGGGTTCGTGATTGTGTAGGAACCGAAGGTTCCGGTTGTTAAGTCCGTCAGATACACAAATCCCGAGTTGCACCCTCCGCCGTTGGCACCTAGGGCTGTGAATACGACATCGCCAGGATTGACTTGGAACACCGTGTTGAAGTTTTCCCACCCCAGATAGGTGTAGTAAGTTGCCTCTCCCGCGCAATCAACGGCGGACAGGACGCCGGCGTTCTCTTGCGGAAGGAAAAAAGGTACGCCATTGCCCCCATACCAGATCTCACCGTCTAGCCCCACTAAACTTGCCGAAAAATAGTCGGATGCGGTGCAACCCGTGGCGGAGTCGCCGAGCTGGCTGTGCGGCACGCTCATGGTCGCTAAAATGTTGATGAAAGAAGTCTTGGTGTTCCACTGCTTCACGCCGTTGTCAAGACTGACTCCGCTACCGCTGATGTTTGACAGTTGCTTCGGCCCGGTTTGAGGTTGAACCTGTAACTGCCCGACCGACTGCGTTCGAGACGAACCGGCCGGGATCATAACGCGCCCGCCGCCGAGCGCTGGTTTCAAGTCACCATTCCAGCGAATCTTGGCTCTCGTCATGGCCCTCTCCCACAACGCGTAGCCGGCGCCATCTGCTCGTTTGTCGGGCCGCGGAGGGAAGCCGTAGGTGGCTAGCTCGACGTCGCGGGCGGTAACGGGATTGAACCCCTTGGGTGGCTCGGCATAGGTGTGGATGCCGGGGATATTAGTGGGCACAGTGGCGGCCGAAGCGCGGATTGCCCGCACGGCGTCGCTTTCTGCCGTGGCCAATGTGCTGAGACTAAGCAGCAGGGCCCCCGTGATAACCAGGAACGCCAGCTTGGCGAATTTGTTTTCTGTTTTCATTTGTCCATCCTCCGTATTCAGATTTTTTGATCGGTTCTCTGGAGTACTTCCCCCTATCTCTAACAGCGCAAAAGAGGGGCGGATTTGATCACCTGCTGATCGGAACGCTGGAACAATTTTTGTTAGGGAGAAGTTCTCTCAGGAGGGCCCAAATTCTACCCCCTTAATCATGAAATCGGAAACGGCGGGCCGGCGGGCAAAAGGTGAGGTGAGGGCAAGAATTCCCTTTTGTGGCTGCGGGCGGAGCTAGCAATCAACTCAAGCGGTCATGCATGTAATGCGTAGTTTCTAGGCAGTCAGCGAAAAGGACTTGCACGACGGTTTTGAAAGTCAGTTATCGATAGGGGGACGGTCGCCCGTCCTCCGCCGAGTCGGCCCGGGGATTTTCGCCCCGAGCCGCTCACAGAGCCGGACGTGAATCTCTCGATTCATCCGGCTCGTGCCACCCCTGAAAGGCTGCCGCCTGCGGCAAGACGATGAGTTCCTCCGGTTACCCGTTGACTCAATCTCACCGAGGGTGACCTGCCCCCTTCGCTCCACGCGCCGACTGCATGACCTAATTTGCCCTCTGCTGACCTCTGCGCCACGATCGGGATGAATCGCTTCACCCTCAGTCACGATTCCGTGACATGTCGCAGATCTCCCGAGGTAAGTTCGACCGCCTTCGATGCACAACCGCCGGATTTACCACCAGTGAGCTTGATGGATATGGGCTTCGCAGTCATTGGCCCGCTCGCCCGCCACCGTAGGCCTCGTATCCGGTTCTTGTTCATCGGCTCGCATCTTTGCTCCACGCTTCTTTCCGGCCCCGCCTCGCGGCGAGTGTGATGTCACCGTTGCGCTTCGCTATCACTTCACGTCCATCACATTGTGAAGAGGACTTGCACCTCCAAGCTGTCGAACATGCTCGGCACACCAAAAAATGCCCTGCATTGCTGCGGGGCCGATCCTCATGACTTATTGGCGACCAACCTTCTGCGGCCGATAGCTCATTTCACGTTTCCGAAAAACGGAAGGCAGCTCTCCATTTCAGCGACTCGCAGGCACCTCTCACGGATCTTGCCGTAATTCTTCGTACCACTCAATCGTGAACGGCGCGATCGTTGTCTCATGGTGTTACTTGATACATCGTGCCCATATTATTGGATCCGCCAGCGGAAGTTAATCCGAGGAGGTCGCCCGCGCTATTCAGAAATGGATACGTCTGGGGCTCTGCTCCATCCGTCCCATTGAAGCGCCACAGGATCTTGAATTTATAGGTATCGCCATCCGCCACCAACTCGAAGACCGTTCCACAGCCGCCCAGACATTCCGTGCCACCGCCCTCAATTGTTGTGCTGTATATGTTGCCGGAAGAGTCGAGCAGAACTCCACCTCCCGGGTATTCGCCGCTCTTCTCCGCGGCGAAGGTATGAAGGACTTTTTTCGTGTACGTTATGCCTTTTTTCCCAGTCACCGGGGTCAGCTTCCAGACTGTTCCGAGATTCTTGCTGCCGCCGCCTATTGTCGTTCCGTAGACGTTGCCATCGCTGTCGACCGCAACCGGGCCATTCGGGAAACCTTCCGAGCCGCTGAACGTGTAGATATTTGTCTCAGGATAGCCGCGCTGCGAAAGCGCAATCTTGAAAACGTTTCCCTGGCCAAGGACAGAATCCGCATCTACGCCGTAAAGGTTGTCTGCGCCATCGATGGCCAATCCACCCTGAACGAAATCATCCGCGTAAGCCAGCTGCCAGTCCCATCCGCCCTGTTGGTCGGGAGACAGTTCGAACACCTCGTTCGCATTGGTGCCATAGAGATTACCAGCCGAGTCCTCGACGAGATTCCCGAACGGATGAGAACCATCCAGGCATGTGTCTCCAAAGATATCGGTGCAGAAGTTATAGAGCACCGTCTCACACCAGCCGCCGCTCGTGTTGCTACCCGTTGGGCAACCGGACTCGATGGGTTTGGAACTGATTTCGAAGACGACGCCGGAATTGGTGCTCCCGCCGAAGTAGGCCGTGCCGTAAAGGTTTCCCGGTCTGCTGAAGTGTGCGTTGAGGTAGGATACATTGCCCAGAGGCTCGCTTCCGTCGACGCAATTGGCGAGCGAGCAAAAGTTGTAGAGGACGAATTCGCACCAGCCGTTGCCCGAATTGGTTCCGGCTTCGCACCCGCCTGCGGGCTCGGGGAAGAGTCCGAAGACTGTTCCGGAGCCATTGGTCCCTCCACTAATGCTAGTACCATCGAGATTTCCGTAAGCATCCGCGGCCAGGGGACCGATGGGGGCCGCGCCGTCAGAGCAACTTCCGCCCCCTGAACAAAAGTTATAAAGGTCATTTTCCGTCTGTGCTTGCGCCGTCTGCAACAAAAGCAGCGACAGGACGGATAGCACGGCCAATATGGCCGCTGAGCGCGATCGCGATGTAAGCTTCATCGCTTCTTCCTGTTTTCGCTTTTTCGCGGCCAATGCTGAGGCCTCTGCCCGCTTTGGGAATTTGCCTTGTGTTTGCATGGTGACCATCCTCCATTCTTGAAATCTGGTGATTGACCCTCACATCTGACCCCTTGTCTCTAACAGCGCAAAAGCGCGCAGAATTTGATCACCGGAAGCAGAAAATAAATTGGCCGTCTCCGGGGCTTCTATCTAGGGAAATCGGAAACGGCGCGCAAAAGACGACCACGTCAGGCGAAATTTTTTTGTAGCTGCCAGACGGAGCTGGCAAATCAGGAAGAGCGCTGGCCTTACTGCTCGTGTCGCTCTCTATATACGTGAGGTATGTTCTGGGAATTGCCTCAAACGGGTCGGTCGGTTGGGACCCTGTTTCGATTTTTGGACGAATGGGTGAACGGCATTCCACTACTCATCTTCGGCATTGGTTGCAGCGCCGGCTTCTGGTTTCTTAGCAAGCGATTGCATCGCTAGACCAACGGTCGCTAGCATGTGGTTGGCGTGAAATCTCGGTTACACTCGCTGGCGCAATTTGAGGGATGTCGTCGGCGGATGGACCGACAAACGTCATGGCGCGAAAGCGAAGGATGCAACTCTCGCGCCATTCGTTGTAAGCCCGGCCATAAAGGGTCACCTCGCGTGCGGTGGCGGAATTGGGATGGTCGGACCAGCCTTCACATTCGTCTTGATTTTCATCGCGTCCTCCTTTCGCTTGAGAAATCCTTCTATTGAAGAAAGCGCAAACGGTGGGGCAAAAGACATCATGTGAGGGCGAAGATTTATTTTGGTCGCTGCGGGCTGCGGGTTAGGCTATCAAGCACTTGGAGCCAGCCACGGGTGCTTTGGGCAGTTTCTCGGCAGCAGGATCGGGCCAAGCCAGTCAGCGAAAAGGACTTGCACGAGGTTTGGAAGTCAGTTGGTGAAAAATTTCGATTGCGCTCATCGATGAGGCTTTTATACTGAAAACCCTGATGGACTGTTCTCGACAGTCATCAAGCAGGAACGGTATCTTGTGACTATGACTGGACCCTATCGGGTTTTCGTCGTGGTTGATCGAGACTACGGCCAGCGTCTTTTCGAACTTGCTCAAACCGGACCTGTGTGGATCGTGGACACTACTGTGAACCGAACTGTCGCGTAGCAGATTTCGGCCGCCGACCCGGACCGTAGCCATTTGAAAGGCGTTACGACGTCCAAGGTTCCAGAGGATAGCTCATCCGAAGACATCCTCATCAACGAATTGGATACGATAGACCCTCATCACGGCACCTATTCGGCAAATCCGCCATACACGGTCCTGGATGTGATTGGCTCTGCGATCACCGCAAGAGTAAAAGCCGAACTCGCGCAATTGGGCTTCGATAACTTTCAAGAAACACCACAGGGATTCCGCGCCATGCACCCCATCCCGGCGGATGTGGGCTCGTAGCTGTCGTGATATCGCAATTTCACTTTTCGACCCGGACGGGCGTCGGTCAATTCTCGGTGAGTGGAAGCCTCCAGAGCTTCGGCGTAAATTGTTGGTTGTGTTTATCGTTGCCATCGTCGTTGGTGCTGCGTTGATGGCCACAGGAATCGGTCATTTCATCGCAAGTACCCTGCAATGGCTGGAGCTGCAAGCCGAAGTGAACGAGCGGCTCCCGGAGTCGAATCAGTTCGAGCCGCTATGCCCCGTGGCCCGGAATTTTCGCCTCCAATGCCATAAGATCAAATCCTCCTGATCCTACTGGTCATCGAGTTGCTCTACACGGTGCAAGTTTCGTTTCGTGATCGTGGGCGTATCGCCGAGCCGTTACTCAATAGGCCCACGACTTGTCCGCCTACTGTGGGGAGATGATTCTTTTCTGCCGGCTAAGGGAAAAAGGTTTCCAATCTACGCAAGCGCTTTGCCCGGCATTGGTTTTCGCGAAACTCCATTAGTCGCCCACTCCGAAAAATATGTACTTATTCCGCTGTTGGTTAGCGGCTTAGCTCCTTGCTGGGTCCAATTTGGCTGCGGACGTGCTGTTTCGACTCGTGGCCTGGCCGATTTGCGTAGTTTGCGGCGGGTAATTTTCCCCCACTGCTGCCGAATCGTCGAGTGTAGGAACACAAGCGGTCCTGCATATCCCCCTGTATAGCTCCCCCAGGAATCCAGATTAGCAGGGATGCCACGATGCGGCACATCGTTCGGTACTGGAGGAGAAGAAATGAAGCGCTCTCTAACACCTATCTTTAGCTTAGCCTTACTATTAACTCTCACGGCTGGCTCAGCCCTCGCAAGTAACAAGGCTGACGCCACGGTAAAAGCAGACGCTGAGAAAGCAGAAGCCGTGGTAAAAACAGACTCCAGCGTTGCAGACGCCATGGTGAAACGCGGTATCCCCCTGTCACCCGACAAACTGGACGGAAACGAGCTTGCCATATCTTGCAAGGCAGAGGTGCAGGGTTTTGACGCCGGGTACTGCTTGGGGGTTGTGGAAGGGGTCATCGCTTCCATGAGGGTCTGCAAGCAAGATCACTCGGCTATCACATTGGGTGAAGCAGCAGACGGCCTGGAAAAATACCTCTCAAGCCACCCGGACAAACTGAACCAGCGCGACGTTGTTCTCGCTCGCAAGGGGTTGTCCGAAGCGTATCCATGCGGCCCTTTCCGGCGGTAAAGCCCTTTAAGCGGAGCTTGGACTTCTCCTACCCAGTAGTTGTTCCACGCTTTTCGGGGAATTCATCAGCAAAATTCGTTCGTAAGTCATTGAATGTTCGTTCGCCACGGGCGGTGGGCATTTACTGAAATTACTGCCTTGCTTCCTTTTTCAACAGCTACAGCCGATGCGCACGGTTCGCGAAACGAGTCGGTCGGCGGAGTCGAACTGCAAACGGTTATTCCCAGAGTCCACCGCCGCCCAAAACTCTGCTGCCTTGGCTGGGGTCATCGGATCTGAGCTTGCGACCGTACCCGAACGCTCGACCGCCAAGCCGGACACCAACCTGCGGGCTGGAGTGATTGCTTCACCTGCTGCGATTGGTCTCGCGCGCCTCAGCCGACACCGACCGTTGCAGCCGGGCACGCTGGAACTCCTTACGCCGCGCGGGTGTCCAATGATTCAGACACGCGCGTGCCGTTTCCATTTCCGACTTTATTTTCACGAGAGGAAGTTCCTATGGGATTCTCCACGGCAGGCGGTGGTTCGTTCCGAACCGGTCCCCAGATGAACGTTACTCCCTTGATTGACGTTTTGCTGGTGCTGATCATCGTATTCATGGTGGTGGTAATCGACGAACGCCCGACGGGTCTCGAGACCGACCTTCCGGACCAGTCCAAGCGCACCGAACAACGGATCCCGCCGCCGCAGACAACGATCGTGATCCAGATCCATCCTGCGACGCCAGGAGCCAATCCATCGCAAGCAGCACATCCGCAGGTAATGGTGAACCAGGAAACGGTGGAATGGGACCGCCTCCAAGAACGCCTGCGGGACATTTTTGCCGCCCGCGTCGAGCGAATCGCCTACCTCGAGGCCGATGACGACATCGATTTCCAGGACGTCGCCGACGTGATTGCCAGCGCCCGCATGGCCGGTGTGAACCGCGTGGGCCTGCTGACCGAAGACGGGAAGCATGTGTCGATGGCGGGATAGGAGGCTTGGTCGTGCCTTTCGCAGTTTTTGAACTTCACCCGTCGAGCGAAGATCGCTATCACGCGGATGCAAAACCTACGCCACGCCCCGTGTCCGGGAAGCGCATCTACTCCCGCGCCCGGTTTTTGATCCAAATCGGCGCTCCGATAAATCCGAACGCCTCCCGGATCTGGTTCTCAAGAAACCGCTGATATGAAAAGTGCAGCTTCACCGGCCGGTCGGTAAAAAGCACAAACGTAGGAGGCGCCACTCCTGCCTGAGTCATATAAAGTATTCTCACCCGCTTGCTCATCGGAACCGATGCGCGTTCAAAATCAACGGTCCGCAGAAAACGGTTCATCTCTCCGGTAGTAATGCGTTTACGCCGCTCGGCCGCCACCTTCTCGATGAGCGGAAGGATCTTCTCCGTCCCCTTGCCGGTGTGCGCCGAGACAAAAAGCACCGGAGCATAGCTCAGAAACTTGAGCCCGTAGCGCAGCCGCTCCTCATAAAGCACGCGATCCTGCGGCCGCTTGGCATCCTCGATGCGCGACGTTCGAGACTGCGAGACAGCTCGCTTCTCGCCGCTGGCGATCAGGTCCCATTTATTGACGAGAATAATCACCGACCGTCCACTCTCATGCGCATAGCCGGCAATGTTGGCGTCCAGACCGCTGGCGCCTTCCGTGGCATCGACCATAAAGAGCACGATGTCGGCGTCTTCGATATTCTTGCGCGCCATAACCACCGAAAGCTTCTCCGCCATCAGACGCGTCTTCCCTTTGCGCCGGATGCCAGCCGTATCCACAAAGCGAATCTCCCTCCCGTGATATCGCATGACCTCATCAATCGAATCGCGGGTTGTGCCGGCAATCGGCGAGACAATCGCGCGATCGATCCCGGTGAGCTGATTGAGCAGCGTAGATTTTCCGACGTTAGGATGCCCGATGATCGCCACTCTGATTTCGTGCGGCGGTTCAGAAGTCAGGGAGAGTTCCTGCGTTCCTTCTCCCGGGATCTCCGTGCCTTCCACGGCTTCCCTTTTGGCCGCCGGGATCACGGCAACAATTGCATCCAGCAAATCATCGATCCCGCGTCCATGTTCGGCCGAAATCGGAAACACGTTCCGCATCCCCAGGGAATGAAATTCGCCGAGCAACGAATCCTGCTTATCCGAATCCATCTTGTTGACCGCCAGGAAAAGTGGCTTGCCCGTACGCGCCAGCAGCCGGGCCAGTTCGCGATCCGGCCCGGCGATCTCGGTGCGAGCGTCCACGACCATCACAATCGCCGCCGCTTCCTCCAAGGCAACCTTCGCCTGCCGAAAAATCTCCGACGGAATAAAGGCCTTGTCATCCGGGACAATGCCGCCCGTATCCACCACGCGAAAGGCATGGCCAAGCCACTCGACTTCGCCGTAGAGCCGGTCGCGAGTGATCCCGGGCTCGTCGCCGACGATTGCGCGCCGCGATCCAGTCAGATGATTAAACAGTGTCGATTTGCCAACGTTCGGTCGTCCCACGATAGCGACCAGAGGGACCGAAGCCTTGCGCTTGCTTGGGCTAGTCAGATTTTGCCCCTGACACGTGCCGAACACACACGATTGGCAAACGGGAATCGGGCGAGCATGGTCTGGAGAGACTCGATCAATTGGGGTTGCGGCGCCCTCCGGCTTCCGCTTATTGCGCAGTCGCAGACCAGTATACCCAGCGCAGACACTTCAGGGATCCCCATCCGGACCTCGGTGAGTCTAAACTTGCTGGCCCGGAACTGGAAACTGTTTATCATAGAGACTCCGTGCCTTCCCGATCCCATTCCCTGTCTCCCGCCGCGGGATTCTCCCTCTACCAATTCTTCGCCCCCGGAGGAGTGCTCTCCAAGACGCACTCCGCTTATGAGTTCCGTCGCGGCCAGCTGCAGATGGCCCAAGCCGTCGAAGAAGCGCTGGAAGAAAAACGCCACCTGATCGTAGAGGCGGGCACAGGCACCGGGAAAACACTCGCCTATCTGTTGCCCGTAATCCGTTCGGGCAAGCGAGTCATCCTCTCCACCGGCACCAAGAACCTGCAAGAGCAACTCTTCCTCAAAGACGTCCCCGCACTAGAGCGCGCCCTGTTCCCCGAAGGCGATCGCAAACTAAGCGTTTGCTACATGAAGGGCCGCAACAATTACCTGTGCCGCAAAAAGCTGGCGGATCTGAGCGATCAGCCCGTCCTCAGCGGATTGGAGGAAATCGAACACTACCGCTCGATCGTCGCATGGGAAAAGACAACCCGGACCGGAGACCGGGCTGAACTCGCCGAACTGCCGGAGGCAAGCGCGCTCTGGCCGAAGCTTGATGCCCGCGCCGACGCCTGTCTCGGCCAGAAGTGCCGAGACTACGACCGCTGCTTCATCACCGAGATGCGGCGCCGCGCCGCCGAGAGCGACATCATCATCGTCAATCATCATCTGTTCTTCGCCGACCTCTCCATCAAACTCGAAGCCGAAGGCACCGACGCCGGGGTCCTTCCCGACTGTGGAGCCGTCATTTTTGACGAAGCCCACGAACTCGAGGACATCGCCGGCAACTACTTTGGAATCTCAGTCAGCAATCTGCGGATGGACGAGCTGGCCCGCGACGTGGAACATCTGCTGCAGCGCGAGAAACTCTACACCCCGCAAATGGCGGGCGCAATCCAGTCCGTACGCGATCGCTCGCAGCTGTTTTTCTCGCTGCTGCCCGCCAACGAAGGCCGCTTTGCCTTTGAGTCCCGCCGCGAGTTCCTGGAAGAAAACGGCGAGGAATTTCTGACCCTCAATCAATCGCTCAGCCGGCTCGGCGCGGAACTCGAACAACTCGCGCAAAAACCAGAAGATGTATTCGCGCTCGTACGCCGAGCGCAACAGTTGCAGGTGCAACTTCGCTTCGTAATGGAAAACGAGGATCCCAACACCGTCTTCTGGATCGAGCGGCGAGGCTTTCGCGGAGCCTCGGGCGCGGCTCGGAAAGAGCGCGGCGCCGGCGCTGCCCGGACTTTGGAGAATGGGGTCTCAGCCCTGGAGGGAAGCCGCGGCGGGCGCACCAATGTCTTGCTGCAAGCGACTCCCATCGAAGTCGGCCAGATTCTCCGCGAATGCCTGTGGCCCAAGCTCGAAACCTCCGTACTGACCTCGGCCACGCTAGCCGTAGGCGGCGGGTTCGACTACATTCGTCAGCGTCTCGGACTGGATCACGCGCGCGAATTGATCGTCGCTTCGCATTTTGATTACGAGAATCAGGCAATCCTCTACGTGCCCCCCGACCTGCCCGATCCGCGCACGCCGCAATTCGGGGCCGAAGCCTCCGGCCGCATTCGTCGCTTGCTGGAGATCACGCGCGGGCGCGCCTTCGTCTTGTTCACCAGCTACGCGCAGATGAACGACATCTACGAACGCCTCCTAGGCTTGCTCGAATATCCCATGCTCAAGCAGGGCGCGGCCCCAAAATCCGCGCTGCTCGAGGAGTTCCGGCTAACGCCCAATGCCGTGTTATTTGGCACCTCCTCATTCTGGCAGGGGGTGGATGTTCAAGGCGAACAGCTGAGTTGCGTAATTATCGATCGTCTGCCTTTCGCCGTCCCCCACGATCCGGTCGTCGCCGCGCGGGTCAAGGCTATCGACGCGGCCGGCGGCAATGCCTTCTTCGAATACCAGGTGCCAAGCGCTGTCATCACCCTGAAGCAAGGCTTCGGGAGACTGATTCGATCGCTGCACGATCGCGGCCTGCTGGCCCTGTTAGACAATCGCATTCTGAAAAAGCAGTACGGCCGGGTATTCTTAGAAAGCCTGCCCAACTACACCCGTACCACAGACCTGCGGAAGGTCGAACTGTTCTTCGGGATCGATGCTTGAGAGTGTTGCCGGGCTGGCCTGACAGGACGGGGTAGGGTGCAAACCCTGTGGAACGAAAAGGCTTGCTGGGGGCGGTAGCCGGATACTTGCTCGCAGCCAGGATTTTTCCGGAGGCTCTCCCATGAAAGACATTCGGCAGCGGACCGCGATCGGCATTTTCGTGAGCCTGGCGCTCACACTGTGGGTCGCCGGAGCAACCATCCCGGCCCGGGCCCAGACCACGGTCCTCGGCTCCGTCGAACCCGCCAAGAACGGCAATGCCATCATCAACTGGAAGGAGGTTCATCAAATTATCGACGGCTTCGGTGCTTCCGACATGTCGGTCGGCCCGCTAACCGCGGCGCAGCAGGATTTCTTTTTTTCGCGGGGGACCGGTCAGCTCGGTCTGTCGTTGCTAAGAACAGGCGTTCCAGACAACAGCGACGTGTCCGGAGATTGCACGACGGTGAATTCCGGGTGCGCCGGTCCGTATGTCAGCGATATGAAGGCAGTCATTGCTCATGGAGGAAGAGTCTATTCCTCTCCCTGGTCGCCGCCGGCCGCCTACAAAACCAACGGCCTCGTGTACTGTACCGAGAACGCCGGGCTGATCACCGGGGATTATGCCGCCTATGCGACCTGGCTCGCCAATTATGTCCAGAGTTTGAAAACAGAAGAGCACATTACTCTCTATGCGCTCTCCCTGCAGAATGAGCCGGACATATGCCAAACCTACGCCAGCGCGATCTGGACGGCGGCAGAGATCGATACTTTCGTAGCCGCCAATCTTGGGCCAACGTTTTCCTCGGACCAATTGTCTACTCTGTTGTTTGTGCCGGAACCTGCCGGTTACTACGATATCGCGCTGGGGGGCATTTGTGCTCGCGACCCGTCATGCAACCAGTACGTAGACGGGATCAACTGGCATGACTATGATGCCTCTCTGAGCGGCACAAACACGGTTGCTCCGGATCCCTACCCTGCCGGCTGGCCCAAGGGCAAAAAGTATTGGGAAACGGAAGCTTCCTGTGCCTACCCGGATGTGGGGCCGAATTTTTGTCAAGCGGGCTTTAATACCGACATCACCGATGCGCTCGATTGGGCCGCAGTCATTGATCAGCGGATCGCCGTCGACGATGCCAATGCGTGGCTGTATTGGTGGCTGGTCTCTGACGAGAATAGCGACGATGAAGGGCTAGTGGATAGTAATGGCACGATCGCAAAGCGGGCCTACATGCTGGGACAGTATGGCAAATTTATACGCCCCGGATATTTCCGCATCAACGCGACCCACCTTCCCGGAGCACAGGTTAGCGTCTCGGCGTACAAGGACGCAACCACCAATGCCCTGGTGATCCTCGCGACCAACTACGGTGGCTCCGAGATCTCTCAAGAATTCACGATCAGGAACGCTCCCGCATTTTCGTCACTGACTCCGTGGATTACATCTGCCAGTTTGAGCCTCGATCAACAGGCGAGCGTGCCGGTGTCATCCAATTCGTTTACCTATTTATTACCTGCTGCCAGCATTACCACCTTCGTCGGCACTCCGTAGGCGACAGGCGCGGCTGGACGTTGGTGGGAATCCGGTTTGCCGGACCGCTGCGTCGAGCCCGGCCTCGTCCCGAGCGGGGTGGGCGCGCTTTTGGAGAGCGCGCGCTGCCGGCAGGAACATTGTCCTGCCGAGCGGAAGCGCAAGCCCCACTCTGCCCGACCGGCCGAGGCCCGCGGCCACCTCCGGTCGGGCTACTCGGTCTCTGCCGCTTCCTTGTCGACCACAACCTTCAAGTGCGTGGTCACGTCCTTGTGGAGTTTAATGGGAACAATAAACTCCCCCACGCTCTTGAGCGCCTCGTGCAACTGAATCTTCCGGCGATCGATATGGAAACTCTTCTTCTCCAAAGCCTCTGCGATGTCGCCAGCCGTCACCGAACCAAACAACTGATCGGTCTCGCTGGACTTTCGCAGAAACTTCACTTCGAGACCGTCAAATTGCTTGGCCAGCGCCTCGGCTTCGGTCTTCTCTTTGGCGGACCGGCGCACCGCGGCCGCCTTCATCTGTTCGATCACCGTCTTGTTGGCAACGGTGGCCTCGATCGCCAACTTCTTGGGCAGCAGAAAATTTCGCCCATACCCCTCCGCGACTTTTACCACCTCGCCACGGTTGCCCAGCTTGGGCACGTCTTCTTTCAGGATGACTTCCATCGATTACTCCGTTTCGTTGGGTCGTCCCCGGACCTCATGGGACGCCTGGGATGAAGAACTTCTCCATCGCAGGGAAGACAAACAATCACAGCCAAGCCCTGATCTTTTTCAAAACTGAACCTACTGCGCGCGTCCCGCAAACGGGAGCAAGGCAATGTTCCGTGCCTGCTTGATGGCGCGGGACAGCCGCCGCTGGTGCGGCGTGCACACACCGGTCAGCCGCCGAGGAGTGATCTTGCCGCTTTCCGCGACGAACTGCGCCAGCAGGCGCACGTCCTTGTAATTGACGGCTTCGATCTTCTCGACGCAGAACTTGCAAACCTTCTTGCGCCGGAAAAACTTGCGTCCACCTTCCCGTGGTCCGCCGGGGCCTCCGCCTGGACGCGGACCGCGTGGCGGCCCGCCGCGGTCGGGACGATCACCGCCACTGCGCTCCGGACGGCTTTCGCCGTGACTGGATCCCGCCGAGGCCGAGGGTGCTTTCGTTTCTTCTGCCATAAGTGCTCCTGCTTTCTCGATTTCGTTAGCGGGGGGGCAAAAACCCCAGCCCGCGCCTCCCCTTACAAGGGCAATGAATTTTCCTCGCCTGTCCTACTGTCCAAGCGATACCGGACGGGAAAAGCGGCCACTAGACCGGCGTCGTGGCCGGTGCTTCGGGCGCCCCTTCCGCTGCCGCGGGCGTGGCCGGAGCCGCAACCGCGGCCGGCTGCGCGCTGACCTTTTTCTTCGCATCGCGCAGCTTCTTGATCTTGTCCAACCGCTTCAGCTCTTCGTCGGTACGGACGGTGAGAAACTTGATCACCGGCTCCGTCACGCGCAGACGGCGTTCGGCTTCATGAACGACGGCGCCCGTCGCTTCAATCAGCATCAGCACAAAAATGCCGTCGTTGAACTTGCCCACCCGGTAGGCCAGACGGCGCTTACCCCAGATCTCACTCTTCGCCGTTCCCCCCGCCGTGGTCACGGAAGACTCAAGCGTCGAAATGAGCTTGTTCAGATCCTCGTCAGCCATATCAGGCCGCACGATGAACATCAATTCATAGTTACGATTCATCCGTCATCTCCAAACCTGCAAAATCTCAACCATACAAACCCGCGGACTCTCAAGTCGCTTGCGGCTCTTCGTCGGGTTCGTTCTTGCGATTGAACCGGTTCATCGCCGCCGCCGGTCCTTCCTTCAAAATCACTTCCACCGCCTGCGCTCCGCGATCGAGCAACTCATCCACGCTTTGTTCCTGCGCCTTGCGAAATGGCGAGAGCAGGTATTGAACGCCGTCTGCAACCTTGCGTTCCGGCGCAACTCCGAGCCGAATCCGCAAGAATTCGTCCGTACCCAGCGCATTCAGGATCGACTCCATCCCGTTGTGCCCTGCCGAGCTCCCCCGCTGCCGTATGCGGATCGCACCCAGCGGCAAGTCCAGCTCGTCGTAAACGACGATCAAGTCACGCGGCACATCGACCTGATGTTCCCCGACCAGTTCCCGCACCGCTTGCCCACTCAGGTTCATGTAGGTCTCCGGTTTGGCCAAAACGACCACCGCTCCGGAGACGGTTGCTCGCGCCGTCAACGCGCGGCACTGACGGTTCCTCACTTCGATCCCAAGTCCGCTGGCAATGCGATCGATCGTCCGGAACCCGAGATTGTGCGGCGTGAACTGGTACTCGATTCCAGGATTGCCCAAACCGACGATCAGTTTCACGCAAGCGTCTCTTGGCCTCTAGCCGGTGGCGGACGGGAGCGAACCCCGTCCCGGCGGGGAAAAACCCCGCCGTCACACGCCGTCTATTTCTTGTCTTTCTTCTCAGCCTTCTCCGGCTTCTCGGGCTTGGCCTTGCCCTTGGCATCGCCCTCGGCTTCGCCTTCCCCTTCCACCTCCTGCTTGCCCTTCTTAATGACTTCGGGCTCCGCCGGAGTTGCCGTTGCGTCCGCCACCGCCTCGGGAGCCGCAACCACTTCTTCCTTCACCGTGGTGATGTGCGCAATCATCTGGTTGTCATCGGTCAGGAACTTCAGCTTCTCGCCGTGCGGAAGATCCTTTACGCGCACTTCGACGCCGAACACAAGGTGGCTGATGTCGACTTCGATATTCTTCGGAATGTCCGCCGGGAGACACTCGACCTCAATCTCACGCAGCAACTGCTCGAGAATGCCGCCCTCGGTCTTTACGCCCGCCGCCTCGCCTCGAAGCACAACCGGCACGGTCACCGTCAGGCGCTTGTCCATGGCGATGCGCTTCAGATCCACATGGAGCAAGGTTCCTTTGATCGGTTCAAACTGCCAATCCACGATCATCGCCTTCACGCGATCGCTGTCGAGCGCCAGATCAAAAATCGTGTTATGCCCGCTTTCCGACTTGAGAATCCGCAAGACCTGCCGCGGGTCCACCGCGACCGCGGCGGCGTCCTTGCCCGCGCCGTAGACGACCGCGGGAATTTTTCCACCGACCCGCACCCGCCGGGCGGCGTTCTTGGTACCCGGCTCGCGCTTCTGCGCTTCCAAAACACTGATGTCCGTTGCTGTTGCCATAATTGCCTTTTCCGTCCTTCTATCTGAAATGCCGAAAATCGATCAAATAAAAAGCCTGCTCACCGACGTCTCTTCGTGAATGGACTGAATCGCCCGTCCAATCAACCCCGCAATCGAGAGCACCTTGATCTTCGAAACCTGTCGTGCCGCTTCGCTGAGCGGAATGGTGTTGGTGACCACCACCTCGCTTATCGGCGAATCCACCAGATTCTCCACCGCCGGGCCCGAAAGTACCGGATGCGAACAGCAGGCATAGATCGTGGTCGCGCCGTTTTGAACCAAAGCCTGCGCCACTTTCACCAGCGTTCCCGCCGTATCGATCAGATCATCGATGATCAGACAAGTGCGGCCCTTGACGTCACCGATCACGTTCATCACTTCCGCCACATTCATCTCGACGCGCCGTTTGTCCACGATGGCCAGCGCCGCATCCACTTTCTTGGCGAAGAAACGCGCCCGTTCCACGCCGCCCGCGTCCGGAGAAACCACCGTCAGATCGGGCAAGCTCAGCTTCTTGAAATAGTCCACCAGCACCGGCGAGGCAAACAAATGGTCCACCGGGATATTAAAAAAACCCTGCAATTGCGGAGCGTGCAAGTCCACGACCAGCGCGCGATCTGCCCCCGCCGTCGTCAGCAAGTCCGCCACCAGCTTCGACGAAATCGGTACCCGAGGCTTGTCTTTCCGGTCCTGTCGCGCATAGCCGTAATAAGGGATCACCGCCGTGATGCGTCGCGCCGAAGCCCGCTTCAGCGCGTCCATCATTAACAGCAATTCCATCAGGTGCATGTCCACCGGCTGGCAGGTGGGCTGCATCACGAACACGTCGGCGCCGCGCACGTTCTCCTGGATCTGCACATACGCCTCTCCGTCCTTGAAGCGCGTCACCAGCGCCTGGCCGCGGTTCAAGCCAAGAAAATGGCAGACCTCGTCGCATAAAGCCTCGTTGGCGGTGCCACAAAAAACCTTGAACCGGTCGTCGACCCGGGCGCGCTGCGGCTTGCGCTCAGTTTTCTCGTCCGTGGTCGGCTTTTTTTCCGCAGTCGTCTTTTCAGGCGACGTCTTTTCGGCAGTCGTGGTTGCAACTGTGGCCATGGTTTTCGGTTCCGGGTGTTCCGTTGCCAGCGACCAGGGTTTCTACCATCCCTGACAACTGCTTATTCTGGCTGGGCCGCTAGGATTCGAACCTAGACAAAGTGCTCCAAAGGCACTTGACCTACCATTAGTCGACGGCCCAGTAAAAATTGGCTGATTGTTCGTCATTGTCGTCCACAACGACCGGGGTTTCAAGGTCTTTGCATGGAAACCTCGGAAACCCTCCGCTGCAACAATCGAAACTCAATCGAGAATTCTTTTCCAATACTGCTGGCGCGTCAAGGTTCGCGTCGCCACTGCCTTCAGCCCCTGCTTGCGCAGACGGTTGGCCGCCCTGGCAGAGTCGGCCGACGACACAAACAGCCCATACAAGGTCGACCCTGAACCGGAAAGCGAAGCATAACGCGAACCTGCGCGCTCCAACTCCCCCTTTACGTCACGCAATTCGGGATACTTAGGAAAGACGACCTTTTCGAAGTCGTTTTCAATCCCGGTACGGACAAGGTCGGAAAGCAAGTTCCCGGCCCGGCTCCCGCCCTTTGCGGAAGCACCGGTGTTGGGGTAACCAAAAAGCCACGCCGAAAGCACGCAGCCAACCTCAAACAGTCTATCGGAGCCGTCCCACCCAGTCAATCGTCCGTTCCCGGTCGCATGATTCGGTCTCTGCGGATGATCGCGGGTGACCTGGCCCGGCCTGGTCCCGGCTCGCCGGTCCGCGGACGCATGCGTTTCGATCTCCGCGCCAGGCGCGCCGCCACCACCCGCGACGCGATCGGCGTGGGTGCCGGAACCGGTGAACCTCACCGTCCGCTCTCCTATGGCGACCGAGTTCGGCCGTCCGGCCGGGCGCTCCTCGGAGGCCTCCACCAACTCATCCCAATCGGCAAACGCCCGAGGCGTCGATACGCCCACCTCCGGAGTCACCACCACCATCGCCATCGCCGCCCAATCCGGCAAAGGAAAAACCTCTTCCCCCCGTCCCACTCCCAACACCGTCCCGCCCACAAGGAACAAGGGCAAGTCCGAGCCCACCTCGGCCGCAATCCGCAGCCGAGCGGCTCCCTCCAGTTTCTTGCGCAAGGCCCGCTCCAACCCCACCATGGTCGAGACCGCATTCGAGGACGCGGCCCCCAGCCCGCCCTGCACCGGTAGCCGTTTCTCGATCTCGATGCGAACGTGCCCCGTGGTCCCGAGTTCGCTCATCACCCGCTCAGCCATGCGCCAGCAGGTATTCGAACCATCCAGTGGAACCCGCGAATCCTTGCACAAGATTTCAATCCCGCGACCCCGCCCCACCGTCACCCGAATCAGGTCATGCATTGCAATTGTCTGGTACACGGTGCGCAGATGGTGATAGCCATCCGCGCGCGGTGCGCCAATGTAGAGCCCGAGATTGATCTTCGCAAAAGAACGAACCGCGACGGTCATGGAAGGGGAATTGTAAGCCATTTCGGAGAAAGCGGAAGGGCTCAAACGGTGCCGGTTTTCGAAGCCTGACCGGCTGCAACCGCCCTTGCCCTCTTGAAAACGATTGCATGACATTACCTTCCTCGCATGAATCCGCCAATGGGGATTGTGAGGCAAGAGATGGGGTCGGCATCCGGAGGACTTTTTTCGCCACCTTGCTGGCGGGGAAAAGCGCGACACCCCGATTTGAAGCCCCCGGCCGCACCGCGCCCCTCGTCGGCCTCGCCGGACGCTGACTCTTGATAAACTCCCCCCATGCCGGTCCTCACCTATCTCGAAGCCATCCGCCAGGGAATCTGGGAGGAAATGGAACGCGATCCCACCGTCTTCTGTCTGGGCGAGGACATCGGCATCTACGGCGGAGCATTCAAAGTCACCGACGGCTTCATCGACCGTTTTGGCCCCGAGCGCGTAATCGATACCCCTATCGCCGAGTCCGCCATCATGGGTGCGGCCTTCGGCGCCGCCCTCACCGGCCTTCGCCCCGTAGCCGAGTTCCAGTTCATGGACTTCATCGGCTGCGCCTTCAATCAAATCGTAAACATGGCCGCCAAGTCCCACTACCGCTGGGGAGCACCCGCCCCACTGGTCCTCCGCGGTCCGAGCGGAGGCAACGTACATGGCGGCCCTTTTCACTCGCAAAATCCAGAGATGTGGTTCGTCCACGCTCCCGGCCTGAAAGTGGTCTGTCCCGGCACCGCCTACGACGCCAAAGGACTCATCAAGTCAGCCATCCGTGACCACAACCCGGTGATCTTTTTCGAGCACAAATATCTCTACCGCAGACTCAAACAGGAGGTTCCCGCAGACGACTACCTGGTTCCGCTCGGCAAAGCCCGCCTGGCCCGCGAAGGCCCTCATCTCAGCGTGATTACCTATGCCGCCATGCTCTACACGGCCCTCGAAGCCGCCGAAATCCTGAGCAAGGAAGGAATCGAAATCGAAATCCTGGACCTGCGCACCCTCTCGCCTCTCGACCGGGCCGCCATCGCGGCGACGGTAAAGAAAACCAACAAGGTCATCATCCTGCACGAACACTCTCGCACCGGCGGCCTGGCCGGGGAAATTGCCGCCATCATCAACGAGGAAGCCTTCGACGACCTTGACGGCCCCATCGTGCGGGTAACCTCGCCAGACACGCCTGTCCCCTTCTCCCCGCCGCAAGAAGAGTTTTTCCTCCCCAAAGTCTCCGACGTGGTGCGAGAAGCGCGCCGTCTGCGCGCCTATTGACGAAATCGCGTCCGCCATGCCCGTTATATAATTGCCGGACCAGTAGCGAGTTTCGTCTCCCACACCGGTGGGCGCTGCCCAGCACCCAAGTCCTGTTCGTGCTTTCGAGAAGGGAGTCCGGGAATGTTGGCTGGACGCAAACTTCCTTGTTTCGTGACCGGTATCGCCCTCATGGCTGGTTGCCTGCTCGCGTCTGCCCGCCCCGGAGACAAGGACAAGGCTGACACCTCGGAAATCAAATTCACCGTCCGCACCGAACTTGTCCTCATCCCGACCCTGGTCACCGACAAATCGGGCAATCACATCACCGGACTCAAAAAACAAGACTTCGCCGTATTCGAAAACGGAAGCGAACAGAAAGTCGCGACCTTCGAGGAAATCACCAGCGACGGTCACCGCCTGTTCCGCCCCAAGCCGGCAAACGAGTTCAGCAATCGGGTGGCGGGAGAGCCCTCGAACCACCGCATCACGCTGATCGTCCTCGACCTTCTCAACACGCGCTTCGCGGATCAGGCGTATGCGCGCAAAGATCTTCTCAAGTACCTGACGCAATCGCTCGATGCGCGCGAGCCGACCGCGCTCTACACTCTCACCCGCAGCGGTGTGCAGGTAATCCACGACTTTACCGCCGACCCTGCCGTACTGGTGGCGGCGCTCCGCACAATAACCGGCGACACTTTCCAGATGGTCGATCGCACCGAGGGTGGCGCGGCTGCGGGGCCGAGCGGCGGGGAGAGTTCGAAGGGCAGAAGCGGCGGCGCGAAAGGCGGCGGGCAGACCGCGAGCGGCGCCGACCCAGGAAGCGTGCAAAGCGAAGCGCAACGCCTCCAGGCCACGCTGGCAGACACGGAACTGAATTTCCAATCCTTCCAGCAACGCCTGGCCATCACCTATACCTTGGAGGGAATGCAGCAAGTGGCTCAAGCCGTGGCAGGATTTCCCGGCCGCAAGTCACTGCTCTGGGCCGGCGGCGGGTTCCCCTTCAGCGTTAGCGACACCACGATGCAGCTGGCGCCCGCCGGCCGCGATACCCTCTCCGACGTCCTGCCTCTCTATGAACAGACCTGGCAACTGCTCAACGACGCGCAGATTTCGCTATATCCTGTCGATGTCAAGGGCCTGCAGGTTTTGACCGTACCCAGCCCTGCCGCGCGCAATCCGGGTCGAGACTATGCGCGTCACATGAGCAATCGCAATCTCGATACGCAAGCGACTCTGCAGACCTTCGCCTCCATGACCGGAGGCCGCGCCTATTTCAACTCCAACGATCTGGCGAAAGGTTTTCGCGATGCCGTCAACGATTCCGCCGAATACTACATGCTTGGTTACTATCTCGATCACTCCTGGAACAAACCCGGCTGGCGCAAGCTCGCGGTAAAAGTGAAACGCGATCACACCGAAGTCCGCGCCCGCAGCGGCTATTTCGTCACCCATGCCGGCACCGATCCTGCCCCCAGCCGCAATCACGACCTCTCGTCCGCCTTGCAGTCGCCATTGGATTTCACGTCGCTTTCCCTGGTGCTGCGCTGGGACAAGGTCGAACCCGGCAAAGATCCCGACAAAAAGCACGTGAATTATGAGATGCACCTCGCGCCCGACCCCGCGCTGGTCAATAACGGCGACAATAACCATATCGCTCTGGAATTCCTGGCGGTGGCGAAGACACTGGAGGGACAATCCGCCGATCCGCCAGGAGGACGGAAAATTGACGATCATCTCACCGCCGAAAAGGCCGCGGCCATCCGCGAAAAGGGATTGGTCTACTCCGGTTCGCTCGATCTTGTCCCGGGCGAATACAGAGTCCGCTTCGTAGTCCGGGACGATCTCAGCGGGCGCGTGGGCTCTGTCGCCGCGCCCTTAAAGGTAGAATAAACCGTTGGGTATAGTGAGTGAATCTGATCGCGCGGTGACCGGGCTTTACCAGGTCCCAGCCGAGCGCAGCTCGACAGATCTCCCGAGGCTCTGAAATGCGCAATTTCTTTCTAGGCATGGTCATCGCCGTCATCGTTCTGCTTATCGGCGGCGCCGGCCTTGCCCTGCTTGGCTTCCTGCCGACCCGGGCCAACGTCACTCCCCCGGAGATGGAACGTCACATCGCCATGAGCGCGCTCGACAACTCGGTCGAGCGCCATGCTCCCCGCGTAAAGGATCCCGTACCTCCCTCTGACGAGAATTTGATCGCAGGTCTGAAGCTCTACACCATGAATTGCGCTCTCTGTCATGGCGGCGTCGACGGCCAGCCCGCGCCTCTAGAGAAATCCTTCTATCCTCCCGCTCCCAATCTCATTCGGAACCCGCTGGATGACCCGGAATGGCATGTTTTCTATGTCATCCACAACGGCGTCCGCTATACCGGCATGCCCGCCTGGGACAAGGCGCTCTCCGAGCCCGACATATGGAAACTGACAGCCTTCCTCACCCGCATCGAAAAACTGCCTCCCGCGGTCCAGGTCTATTGGAAGAATGCGAGCGGAGTCAATGCCCCAACCGTTCCTCCCGAAGCGCACGACGAGCACAAATAGGGAAGTGACGCTCTCCCCGGCATTCGCTGGGAGTCGATTTCGGCAGCCGCTCCCCAAGGCGACTACGGCAATCGTAGGTCGAGACTGTAGATTTCCTGTGTGCTGCGGTCGCGCATCAGCAGGATCGACCCGTCAGGTGTGAGCCCCACCCAAAAATCCCAGGGATCGAAGCCCCGCGCAATTTCCTTCAAGCTGAACATCCGTTCGAGTTTGCCGTCGGGCACATGCACACGGACGATGTCGTCGATCGTATCCGGATAATCCTCCGCATACAGGTAGTGACCGTCGCGCGACCAGTTCTCGTATCCGAACCTCGAGGTGGCAAGCGTCGACCAGGTCTTCTGGGCCAAATCGTAAAGCAGCAGCGTGCTCGAGTCTAACGAGAGCGCCGCGATGTAGCGCCCGTCGGGGGAACACCTGGGGCTGAATAAGCTTTCCGAGCCGGGAACTGCGCTGACTTCTCCGGTTCGCAAATTAAGGACGTGAATGTTCGGTCCGGAGGCTACGGCATAATCGAACCAAGGCATTCCGGCAAACACAATCGAGCTCCCGTCCACCGTCCAGGTGGGATCCCCCTGATTGTGGTCGTCAGCTTTCAGTTCGCGGGGGGTGCCCCCGCTACCCGCCAGCAGGTATAGATTCCACGGTCGACCGGGCAGAGACGCCATGAACACAATCTGCTGGCCATCCGGCGACCAGCGCGGCATGTGGACCTGCATGGGCGCAAAGGTAAGCTGGGTTCGCGCACTGCCGTCGATCTTGCTGCGCCACAACACCCCTTCGGGATGGGTCACGTACACCATGCTTTGCCCATCGGCAGCGATGTCTGCTTCTCCGGCCGAGACTCCCGGAATGTAAATCGAGGGTTGTCCAGATTGCTTCTCCAGGCGAATCAGGTCGAAGCGGCGGCGCTGGCCAATGACAAACAGCTTCGTGCCATCGGTACTGGGAGTGGGATTGGTGAACAGCAACGGTCCCACGGTCAGCTGCGTGGGGCGACGCCCGTCCCTTTGAAACAGCGACGTCCCCTCGCGCAAAGCCCAGATGTCTTGTGCACTGTTGCTTGCCGATTCGAACAGGAAATAACTGCCATCCGAGGTCCAGTTGCCACCCGCCTCCTGAGGTGGCCTTTTCCAGTCCGGCAACACCGGGTGCAGGTCCTGTCCCGACGCCATGACCTCCCAAAGGGCAGCGCTGCGCTGGCTCATATCACGCACCGAGAAGCGCACACGCTTGCCATCCGGGGCGAATCGCAGATCGAACGGAATGCCCTTCGTTTGGGCAAAGTCGTGCGACTCGGTGCCGTCGGCATTGCATAGATAAAGGTGGCTTCCATTGGCATACAGAATGTGCTGCCCGTCGGGCGTCCAAGCGGCGGCGTGGGCAACAATTTCACCGACACGGCGGGGAGATCCTGCCGGCACGGGCACAGCCCAGATCGGAGACTCGGTTACGGAACCTTCGGCCGAACCTCGCACCAGCAACTGCGAGTTGCGGGGGGAAAAGTCATAAATATCGGCGGCGGCCAGTGGGCTCGGAACGGGAGCGGCATCTCCCCCGACGCTTGAAACCTGCATCAACACCGAATGGCCGGCGGCAACTTCGGAAAAATAGAGGCGCGACCCGTCGGTGGCCAGAGAACGCTTCGCCAAGCCATCGTTGGTGATTTGCACCGAGCCCACCACCGCTGGCGGAGTCGGAGAAAAAAGAAGGAAATACCAGGCGAGCACCAAAACCAGAGCAGCGAGAGCCCCGATGGCCATCGAACGCCGGGTGCGCATCCAGGGCGGCAAAGCCCCCACGGTCTTGCCCGCCCCGTTCGTGCTCGCTGGAAGCACTCCCCCGGATCGGTCGGAGAAAGCCGACGAAGAGGACACCGGCTTCTCGGTGCCAGGGGCCGTCTCCGCCGTTCGCTTCAGATCCTGCAAGTCGGCACACATCTGCCGGGCTGTCTGGTACCTCCGCTCCGGATCCTTTTCGAGCGCCTTTTGAACCACGCCCTCCAACCTGGCGGCAGGGCCGGAGGTGAGCGGCAAAGGCCACTTCGGATTGCCGTGCAAAAGAGCATCCGAGGCAGCCGCCGACGTCTGTCCGCGGAACGGCAGTTGCCCGGTTGCCATCTCGTAGAGCACGATGCCAAACGAGAATAAATCGCTGCGCTGGTCGAGCCCCTTGCCCAACGCCTGTTCCGGCGACATATAGGCCATCGTTCCGAACGACGATCCCGGACTGGTCAGATGTTCCTCGGCCTGGGTTGCCAGATCCTGAGCCGAGTCCGGCGACTCCGGTTCCGCGGCCGCAGTCAACTTGGCCAGGCCGAAATCGAGAACCTTGGCATGGCCACGTTTGGTGATGAAAAGATTGGCCGGCTTGATGTCGCGATGCACAATGCCATCACTGTGCGCGGCCTCCAGGGCGTCGGCAACTTCAATCGCGAAGTCCAACAGCGTCTCGAGTGGCAAAGGACCCTGGGCGATGCGATCCTTCAGGGTAACCCCGTCCAGATACTCCATGGCTATAAAGCGGCGCCCTTGCGCCTCCGCAATTTCGTAAATTGTGCAGATATTAGGGTGGTTCAGGGCCGAAGCTGCGCGGGCCTCCCGGCGGAAGCGTTCGAGAACCGCCGGATTTCGAGCCACCAGGTCGGGAAGAAATTTGAGAGCCACAAAGCGTCCGAGCTCCGTGTCTTCCGCCTTGTACACGATGCCCATGCCCCCGCTGCCGATCTTTTCGAGAATCCGGTAGTGCGAGATCGAGGAACCTATCATGAGCTGTGACCAGATGGTGGTGCTGATGTTAGGCGGCGAGCCAGGGCAAGTCAATGCGCGAGAACGGAGGGAAAAGGAGGGACATCACGGGCCCATGACGGTCCAATCGAAACTAGCCGGTCGGGGCGCTGAAATTCACCGTGATCGTGGTTTCGGTAGCCGCCGGGTGGCCGCCGAGGGTATAAGGTTGGAACCGCCATTGTTTGACGGCGGCGATCGCCGCACGGCCCAGGATGAAATACCCGCGAACAATTTTAAGGTCCTCGACAGTGCCGTCGCGCCCGATTACCGCCTGCAACACCACCGCTCCATGAAGTTTCTGCCCCATGCCTTCCGCTGGGTACACCGGCTCCACGCTATGCACCAGCAGCGCGCGTGCCGCATCCTCGCTCAAGGCCACCGGTTCGCTGATGGGCTGAGGTATGGGCTGAGCGACCGGCGCGGAAACGGCCATCATTTGTGCCGGATTCACCGCCACAACCACCGGGGGCGCGATGGGCGGCGAGTTTCTCATGCTTTCCGGAATCGCCGCCCGTTCGACGTGCACCGGCGGTACCTCCTGATGCACCAGCACCGCCTCGGGCAGCGGCAAATCGGCCGCCTTCGGCAACGAGACGCGGGTTTCCGCCGTCGATTCCGTTGCTACGACTCCGATCGGCGTCGCCGATGCCTCTGGCGGCGTGGGCTTTCGACTGAAATAGGCGTCCTGCTGCACGTCGGTTCCGGCCGAGCTGACGGGCAACGCTCCCGTCTGGTTCATATAAAAGAGCGCCGCCGCCGAATCGCGCAAGACCCGGAATCCACCCTCCGGGGTCCGCGACAGGTACACCAGGGCTTCGCGCGACTTCCACATAAAGAACATGGCCGTCAGCACCAGTACGGCAGCGCACGCTTGGCGCAAGCTCACCCGGGGAGGGCGAAGGCCGCGCGGGTCTTGCTCCACCGCATTTTCCTCGTTGCCGTCGACCTCATCCGCTTCGCGACCCATGGGCGGGCCAGGCCGATTTTGCTCCGATACCTCCCCACCGAGGGCGGGGCCTGCATCACCGGTGACGCTTGCTTGCCGGGGCAACTCGGCAAGGTCCGCGACGCTAGCCGGCTGCATACGCTCGCAGGCTTTTAGCAGCACATCGTTGGCTTCCCCTTCAGAGATCGGACGATAGATGAGAAAATCCAGTTGGTTGTCCCGCATCTCCGCCGCCGTAGGTTCGTGATCGACGACCGCGAGGGCAATCGTAGTTCGGTTGGATGTGGATTCACGCGCCCGTTTCAACAGGAAGCTCGCTTCCGGCTGGTCCGCCCAGTCGGCAACCACGCAGCTAAACGCTTTCGTCTTCGCTTTTTCGATGGCGGTAAAAATGTCGGAACACACGTCAGCCCGGATCCCGGTTCCTTCGCAGGCCGCCGTCATGACAGCATTAGTCTCGGGACTCTTAGAGAACAGCAAGGCGCGGAAAGCCATCGCGGCAACAGCTTATCGGCATTTCGGCCCCGGCAACAGGTTACCGGTGGGCAGTTCGGGGCTGGAATTTGGCCATCCCGCGGCAAACATTTACAGATCCGGTTTGCCCGGCCCCCGTGACCTAAGTAACCGCCGGGAAAGCTAAGGAAGATGCGCCTCGAGCGGTCCAGAGGACTTCACGTCCTGGCGGATCGCTTTACCCGTAGAGCGAGCGCCCACATTTCGAGAATCAGATCTCGGCCGGCTGTCCCAGCGCCCCGCGGCGCCATTTCCGTTGCCGTTGCTGCATCTGCTTTTGTTCTTCCTCTAGCTTTTGCTGGGAATCGTGCAGGCTCTTTTCCAGATCTTTCCACCACGGCGTCTGCAGCACCTTCTCCGCGATGGCCGGGGCCAGACCGGCCATCTCATCTCCCGCGCGCCGGATTGCCTGCTCGGTCTCCGCCGTGAAGTTGCGCATCTCGAAGCTGTCCTCGAGCAGGCTGCCAGAATCCTTTTTCTCGGGCAGAGTGAGGGTCAGGTTCTGTTCTTTCTTGTCGCGGATGACCGTGACCGACGCGGTCGTGCCTGACGACGATCGCAGAGCATGGGTGAAGTCGGAGGTGTCGTGTACTGGCTGGTTATTTACCCGGATGACAACATCCCCCGCCCGGAATCCGGCTTTTTCCCCATGGCTGCCTTTTTCCACCGATCGCACCATCACCCCGAGGCCATCTCTAACGCCAAAAAACTCGCCCAGTTGCGCCGTAATATTTTCCACCATCAGCCCGCTGCGCAATCCGGAATGGACGACGACCACCGAGATGGGCAAATCGAAGTCCGGCATCGAGGGTATCGCCGGGATGGCAGGGATGTGGGGCAGTTCCGGCTGCCAGGCCATCGTTTTATGCCGGTCGGCAAGCTGCACCTTGATGGTCACCGGTTGACCGTCGCGGCTGACGCCCAGCGTCACGACGCGGCCCGACGGAGTCTCCTTGATCATGCGTCGTAATTGGGCGGCGCTCTCAATCGCCGTGCCGTTCAAGGTGAGGATGACATCATGCTCCTGCAGGCCAGCCTTTCCGGCGGGGGCATCCCGGTCCACCATAGTCACCTCCGCCCCATGTTCTTCCTTAAGCTTCAGATCTCCCAGACGTTCCGCGGAAACGTCAGCGATATCCACGCCCAGGTACGCCGATCCGCCGCCGCCCTCCTCTGAGCCGTAGCCCCAACTCCAGCTATCATCGGCGCGATCATAGTCCAAAACCGCATTGGAGTCGGCGGGTTGCGCCCCGGCGACCAGGGTAAAAACAAAGAAGCAAAGCAGAAAGCGATGGGTCATAACCCCTCCGAATCGACGCAACCGGCGTCTGGTCGTTGGCCGCCAGCTGCCGGCAAACGCCTGTCATCCGCCTCGAATCCCGTAACAGCAAAATCACGCTCGACGGTCGCGATTCTCGCCGCCGCTAGTGGCTGACACGCTTGAAACTGACATTGCCGGAATTGGTTCTCACCTTGAGCACCGGTCCGCCTCCGTTCAGCTGCCCCTCGGCGGTCACCGTTCTCGGCCCATACTCTCCACCTTCGGTCGACACGCGAATATCCGAAAATTCGCTGTGGATCGTGTGGCCGTTCGCCACTTCGATTTCCGCCCGTACCGACATCGCGAGATCATTCGCGAGGTAGACGGTGATGTCGCCAGCCGAGGTTTCAAGCGTCGAGTTGGTGCGAGCGCCCGCGGCGCCGGCGCCATTCGCCGACAGCAGTTTCACCACAATGCCGCCGGCGGAGGTTTCCGCCTGCACCGAAGTTGCCCCGTCCAACTGAATGCTGCCCCCGCCGGTTTGCGCCTGCACCCGCCCTTTGGCGGACGCCAGCCGAATGCTGCCCGCTCCCGTTTCGATTTCCGCCGGCCCCCCGATGTCGCCCAGATCCACGCTGCCGCCGCCGGTCGTGGCCTTCACGTGCCCGGTGCATTTGTCCACCCGAATACTACCTCCGCCGGTCTCGAGCACCGCGCCCTGCAGCCCGGAAAGGACGACCACGCTTCCCCCCCCGCTTTCCGCCCTGATCTCGCCTTTGGCCGATGCAATCTTGATATTTCCTCCCCCGGTCTGCAGACGCACGCCGCTTTCAACCTTGCCCACCTCGATCGTGCCGCCGCCGGTTTCCCCATTCACTTCGCCACCAATATCATCCAGGCGAAGATTGCCTCCACCGCTGTTGATTTCGACCCGTCCGGCAATCGCCGCGACATTCACGTTGCCGCCACCGGTTTCTATTTTGGCGAAATCCAGGTTCCGAGGCACATTGATCACAAAATCGTCGGAACATTTACGGTCCCGGCCGCCCGACTCGGCCACCAGCCATGCCGTATCAGCCTTCACCGAAGCACTCACCCTGTACGACTCAAATTCCCGCCGCGCCTGCTCTTCTGACGATGTATAGGTTTTGCGATGAATGACGTATGTAATGCCGCCCTGCGCTCCACCCTGGACATGCACCGAACCTGCGGCCAGCTTCACGCGCAGATTTTTCGCCGCACCCAGATCCCCGGTCATCTCCTGAACCCAGCTGCTGCCTTCGCGGTACACCCGAGTTTGCTCGGCAAGAGCCAGCGAAGACAGCATGACCGCGAATGCGGCAACACTGACGAGTTTCATAACGTGTTTCAATCCATGTCCTCCTCGAACCCATTCCCCGACGCCTTCGCAGGTCGTCGATGCAGGGTCGCCTGCCCTCGCCAACCGCTTGCGACCGAGGGTTTTTCCTAATCCATTTCCGGCATTTGTGCCAGCATGGCGCGCGCCTGCGAACGAATTGAATCGTTCTCGTCGCTCTGCGCCAACCGGGTCAGCACCGAGCGCACATTGCTGTCGGCCTTCATCGGCTCTACCAGCCGCAAAGCCTGCATCCGGACACCGGCGTTGGCATCGCCGATCAGCGCCCGCAACACTTCATCCTTAACCCGGCTATCCTGGCGCACAAAGCCGCTCAGCCCATCCAGGGCCTTCAAACGCACGCCCGCGTTGGTATCGTTTTGCAGGGCATACATCAGCGCTTCCCGCACGCGCGAATCATCCGGCGCCTGGGTCAGCAGATCCACCGAATCCATGCGCACGCCCGAGTTGTAATTGTTGTGGGCGGCAAACAGCAGCAATTGCTGGATGCGCCGGTCGTTGAGCGAGCCCTGCGCTTCCTGCGTCGAAACCGTGTCGTACTTGATATTCACCTGATTGGATCCCGGATCCTGGGTAACCGAGCGGATGCCGGTAATGGCAGAACTTTCGACCGGACGTGACGGATCGGAGTGTTCCTCGCTGCTCACCGCCACGGGACGATTGGCCAGGAAGTTGTACGTCGCTCCAATGCCACCGCCAAATCCCACGATGAAAATGGCCGCCGCCAGTGCTGGCGCCATGCGAATCTGTCGCAGCCAAACGCCCGGCTCAACGATCAGCCGCTGCCAAAACCCGCCCGGTCGCGCCGTTTCAAGCGCCTCCTGCAACCGCATCCGCGAGGCCGCCAGCAGGTTCGGAGTCGGCTCCGCCACCGGCATCTCCGCCAGCGTCGCCTGGAACTTCCGCGTGGCCTTCAACTCCAGAGCGCATTCCGGACACCGCGCCAAGTGCTGCTCCACCTCGTAGCGAGCATCATCCTCGAGCTCGCCATAAACGTAGAACAAAATGTTCTGCCGCACCCAATCACATCTCATCGTCGTATCCCTTCGCGGGAAGCAATTTCACCCTCATCGCATCTCTGCCAGCGCCGCCCGCAATTTCTGCGTGGCGCGAAACAACGTATTCTTCGCCGTCTCTTCGGTCGTATGCAGCATTTCGCCCACGGTGCGTAACTTCAGCCCATGATAATGCTTCAACTCAAACACCATGCGCTCGCGCGGAGTGAGCGCCGACAATGCCGTCCCAATTTTCCGTCCCAGCTCCCGCCGCATCAAATCGCGTTCCGGATTCGCTCCCGAGCGCGCATCAGCAAACTGCTCCAACCGGCTGTACTCCTCGCCCGAGGCATCCACCGCGACCGGAGCGTCTTCCTTGCGAACATTCCGCTTCCGCAGATGATCGAGGCAGAGATTGGTAACGATGCGGTAGATCCAGGTGTAGAAGGAACACTCAAACCGGAAGCTGCCGAGATTCTTGTACGCCTTGAGAAAGGCTTCCTGATAGACGTCTTGGGCGTCGGACTCGGAACCGGTCAGGTGCAACGCGAGCCGCAGAACCGACTGATCGTAGTGACGCACCAGGACCTCGAAGGCCGAGCGGTTTCCCTGCTGCGCCTCCCGAATCAGGCTTGTGTCGTCGATACGGTTACTCTGCGCTGCCAAAGAGCCCCTCACGCTGGGGTTCCGGTTGCCTTTTTCCTGTTCCGCCCTTCTCGGGCGGTACATCTCGCCAACCGGGATTGCTATTCCATAAGAATCGGCCGGCATGGTCGGTCTCTATCCTCTACAAAGTCGTCAATCCTTGCCTTGCACGGAAATAGACGAGCCAGCTACCCGAACGTTAGCAAATTATAAGGAGTTGGCCCTTGGTTTGCTCAACAGCGGGAAACACATCCTGCCGGACAGGTCCAGTGAGCCGAGCGCGGCCACTTGCCGGCGGCCCTAACGATTCCAGGACCTCGCAGGCTAAAACCGCAGCCGCATTTCGTTTGTGCCCTCGAACCCAAGCTTTTCATACATGCCCCGCCCTTGCGCGCTGGCGTGCAAATTGACGCCTCTGAAGCCCTGCCGCTCGAGCCAACGCAAGATCGTAGCCATGACTTGCCGGGCAACTCCGCGCTTCCGGAACTCCGGCTCGGTATACACATTAAGGATCACTGCCCGCTCGCTGCGTGGGTCTTTGGGACTCGCCGGCCAGGCGCAGACGAGCACACCGCCTCCGCCAGCGACCGCACCCGAGGCATCGAGCACCAGCCAATGGCGATAGGAGCCATCCGCCAAAGCCCGCGCCAGCCAAGGACGCGCAACTTCAACCATGCGATCCAGTTCCTCGACCGTGCCTTCCCCCATATCGCGGAACATCGACCGCCGGTGATGAAGGATCACTACTGATTCGGCCGGCGTGGCTTCACGAATCGTAAAATCAGTTGAGCTCATACTCGCCTGTGCAATCTCCTGGCGGCAATTGTCGCTCCGATTCAAGGGCATCATCCCGAGCTAAACGAAGCGGGAAGCGACCTTCGGTTGCCCGAAGTCTATGCCGGGGTGTCTCCGCCGCCCTCAAAAGGTACAATAAAACTCAGCCGAGGCTAGCTGGATTTTCATGTACGAAGTCACCGTCGAAGACACATTCGCGGCAGGGCACTACCTGCGCAACTACAAAGGCAAGTGCGAAAACCCGCACGGCCACAACTACAAGGTCCGTGTGACCCTGGCCGGTGCCGAGCTCGACAAGGCCGGGCTGCTGCTCGATTTCAAAGATCTGAAGGAAGTGATGAAGCACGCCATCGACCGTCTCGATCACCAGATGATCAACGACATCGAACCCTTCACGGTCCTCAACCCCTCCGCTGAAAATCTAGCAAAATATTTCTACGGCGAGACCAGCGTGCGATTGAAGAACATAACCCACGGCAGGGTACGGGTGAAAGACGTCACCGTTTTCGAAACCGACACAACCACGGCCAAGTACGCGGAGTAGCCGTTAGGCAATTCCCAGTTCCCGGTCACCAATTTCCGGCCAGCGGCCGGAGAAATCACGGTTCGATCGGGAAAAAGATGTCGTCGCGGAAAAGGGTGATGGATCTCGGCAGGGCGACCGATCGCTACCGAGTGGCAGCGGGCGGACAGCAGTTGGCAACTGTTTTATGCAAATTTCTGAAATCTACAAGTCCCTCCAGGGCGAATCGACGCATGCCGGGCTGCCCTGCGTCTTCGTCCGTCTCACCGCATGCAACCTGCGCTGTTCGTGGTGCGACAGTGAGTTCAGTTTCCACGGTGGGCGCAAGATGACGCTGCAGGAGGTGCTGAGCGAAGTCTCTCGCCTCAGCCTGCCGCCCGGACTGGTCGAAATCACCGGCGGTGAACCGATGTTGCAGGAGCGCGATGTCATCCCGCTCATGGAACAGCTGCTCGAGGCCGATTATCAGGTCTTGTTGGAAACCAGTGGCGAACGCGTGCTTGCGCATGTCCCGAAACCGGTGATTAAGATCGTGGATGTAAAGTGTCCTCATTCTGGCGCCGGCAACACGTTCGCCATGGAAAATCTGAAATCACTTCAGGCTCACGATGAACTGAAGTTTGTCCTGACCGACCGCACCGACTACGAATTCGCCCGCGACTTCATCCTGCACCATAACCTGGCCGAACGCGTGCGCGCCGTCCTGCTCTCGCCGGCGTTTAACAAAACCGCCTCCGCCATGCGCAGCACGTCACATTGCCTGCTCGACCCGCAAGAGCTGGCGCAATGGATCCTCGCCGACAACCTGCCAGCACGCCTCAGCCTGCAAATCCACAAACTGATCTGGGACCCCGCCGCCAAGGGCGTCTAGGGAGGCGGCTTGGTTGCTCGGGTCCTGGTCAGGGGCTCTGGCACCTGCGATGACGCCCGACTCGGCCCAACCAAGGCGAAGCCCGCTCCCCTGGCTATGCCGTGCTCGCCGTCACCCGGTTTTCCGCCCGCAGATGTGCCACCACCAGCCGAATGTCGTCGAAGCTGACATGCGGGGGCAACGCGTCTTTGATCTCGCGCAGGCGTTCGATGCCGTGGTTTCTGCAGGCCGCCTCAATCAAGGGCTGCGCCCCGGGGGAAATCCACTGCAGATCCAATTTCACCTGCCCGGTTTCAATCAGGCTCGCCACCACGCCCACCACCGTCGAAACCTGCCGTGCCCGAATACGCGCAATTTGCTCGAAGCTGTGCCCTTCTTGCAACAGCCGCAAGGTTTGTTCCGGGGCCGGCTCCTTCGCCGCTTTGGGCCCGGCCCGTGCCCCGTCAGCAAAATTTCGCAATGCCTGCAGCAGCTCGACGCCGTACACCTCGGCCTTTCTTTCGCCAATCCCCGGCACCTGCCTGAGAGCCGCAAGCGTCGTCGGACGCCGCCGGCACAACTCCTCGAGCGTGCTGTCGTGCAGAATAATGTACGCGGGTACTTTATTTTCCCGTGCCATACTTCGCCGCCACTCGCGCAAGTATTCGTCCAATGCCAAATCGGCTTCGGGCAACAGCGCTGCCCGCGCTCGTCCCTTATCCGATTTCGGCAACGAGCGGTACCGGGATGGAAACGACGTCGCGCGGGCCTGGACTCCCGCCAACTCGGCGGGCAGTGTCTTACGCAACCACTCCGGCTTGGCCCCACAGTTATCACAGCCGCCGCAGTTCTCCCACTTCGGACTTTCTCCGAAATGCTCACAGATCGCCCGCTGCCGGCAACCGAGAGAATCCGCAAACCGACCGATCACGCGTTTGCGCTCCGTGGACCGCGCACGCTCGGCGTCATCGGAAATCTGCCCAATGAAATAATCGAGCAGCACATGATCGCGCTTCTGCCACAGCAAAACACAATCCGCGGGACGCCCGTCCCGTCCCGCGCGCCCGGCCTCCTGGTAGTACTGCTCAATCGACTTCGGCAGCGACAGATGGATCACCGCTCGCACCGCGGGCTTATTGATGCCAAGTCCAAACGCGATTGTCCCCACCAGCACCCGGACGTCATCTGACATCCATCGTTCCTGATTCTGGCGCCGCATCGCCGATTCCATTTTGGCGTGATAGGGAATCGCCGCAACCCCGATCTCCTCCAGGTACTCGACGGTCTGTTCCACGCGCCGAATCGTGGGCGAATAGACAATCACACTTTCTCCCGCATAGTGCCGCAAAGCGCGGGCAAGCAACTCCATTTGGGCTCGCGCCTCACATTCGTGCACCACGTAGCGCAGGTTCTCGCGATGGAAGCTGGCAATGTAAAGATCCGGATTGCGCATCTGCAGCTGTTTCAGAATGTCGTGCCGTACCTGCCGCGTGGCGCTAGCCGTAAAGGCGGCAATCGGAAGGGCCGGAAAACTCGTGCGCAGACGGCTCAGCTGCCGGTACTCCGGACGAAACTCATGCCCCCACTCGGAAATGCAGTGGGCTTCATCGACCGCAAAAAAGCCCACCGGCACGCGACTCAACCAATCGAAGGCAGTTTCCAGAGCCAGCCGTTCCGGAGAAAGATAAAGCAGCCGATACTGCCCGCGCTGGGCTTTCTCCATCACGGTTCGCCGCTCCGCCGGGCTCTGCGAACTGTTGATCGCCGCCGCCGGAATCCCCATTTGCGCCAGTTGCACGGCCTGGTCCTGCATCAAGGCGATCAGGGGAGAGACGACCACCGCCGTTTTCCCGGAAATCACCGCCGGAAGCTGGTAACAAAGCGACTTGCCGCCGCCGGTCGGCATCACCACGCAGGCATCGTGCGCGGCCAGCAGACTCCGCACCACATTTTCCTGCTTCGGGCGAAACTGGTGATATCCCCAATAGCGCCGCAGCACATCCGCCAGGCTTGGACCAGCCTCCAGGATTTTTTCTGCGGGCATGGTTCGCAGTATAGCCTTAGATATGTTGGCGATGTCGATGAGCGCACAATCTGCAATTGGGCATGAATCACCAGGAAACGATTCGCGACGGTCGCCTTCGGCCGACGAGCAGCGCCAGAAAATCGTCACCCATCGCAGAGCCGATCCGTCAGTGGTCCTCGGCATCATCTCTGACACCCACGGCCTGCTCCGGCCGGAGGCAGTCGAGATGCTGACCGGATGCGACCGTATCCTCCACGCCGGCGATGTGGGAATTGCCGCCGTCCTCGAAGAGCTCCAACAAATTGCGCCGGTCACGGCGGTTCGCGGCAACGTTGACACCGCGCCCTGGGCACGCGCTCTGCCGATAGCCGATGTAGTCGAGGCCGGAGGAGTCTCCATCTACATCCTGCACGATCTTGCTCAACTCAACCTGAAGCCCGAAGCCGCCGGCTTCGGCGTGGTGATCTATGGTCACACTCATCAGCCGAAAACCGAGCAGAGAAATGGCGTTTTATATTTCAATCCCGGCAGCGCCGGCCCGCGCCGCTTTCGCTTGCCGGTAAGCGTGGGCAAGTTGACGATCGAAGCCGGACAAGTGCACGCCGAATGGGCGGAACTGAAGATCTAGTTTTCGGCCCCGCGCCTTCGCGTCCTGTTCAAAGGTCCCTCGCGCTGTCGAGGATGCAATGACTGCCGGACGGGTTGCGACCGGAGCGGCCGGCCTTTCTCCTGCTGCATCGAGAGCACCAGAAAAAACGCAGGTACGCCGGTTCACCCGCTTGACGGTCTCAGCGATGCGGCGGGGAGGTCAGCAAACTCAAATCGCCGGGCGCGACGCTCAACGGTGGCTGAATCCGCGGGAGAGCTCTCTCGCTTCGGTGGATCCTACGTCGCGCGTTCCAGGAATGGGTATAAACGACAGAAGAGGCCGACTCATGCGCCCGGCCTCTTCTGAATTTCTCACTCTTCGCGGACGCAGGCATCCGCGCCAACTTTACTTTTTCGGCGCTATCGCGTCCTTGGCGGCCTTCGCCACGCGGAACTTCACAACCGTTTTCGCCTTGATCTGAATCGGTTCGCCGGTCTGCGGATTGCGTCCCATGCGCGCCTTGCGATGCGCTTTCACCAAGCGGCCAAGCCCGGGAACAACGAACACACCGTTCTTCTTCGTCTCTTTAATCGCCGTGTCTGCGAGGTGCTCCAGGAACGTGGCGGCGGTCTTGTTGTTGGTGCCGAGTTTTTCGGCAAGGTGTCGGGTGAGCTGAGTTTTGGTCATACCAGAAGCCATGAATTCCTCCTTCAGGAACTTACAAATTTGCCTGTATCGAGCGAATACTAACGCACTCCGCTGTGGAAAAGTAGCATTATATGCAGATTTTATGCGGTTCCCAGTAAGGTACCCCCGCGAAAAGCGGCGAGAAATCGAGGTCCAAACGCTGCCCCGCGCCACAAGCGCCCATTTCCAAGCGAAAGCGCAGCCCGCACGCCGCTCGCCGGAGCGCCCGAGACCATCGCCGCCGCACCATGCTCACCCTGCCCTGCGGTCAGGTGAGTGGCACCGCAGCGCGCCCCCAGGCGTTCCTGCGGCCTCTGCCGTGCTTGGTTGGTAACACTAAACCTCATTTTCAAGGAGGATTCATCCATGGCAGAAGCCGCTCTCACCGGTGCCGAGTTTAAACAGCAATTGCGCGCGGGAAACCCGAAAATGGGACTGTTCCTCAATGCGCACAGCCCGACGGTCGCCGAACAACTCGCACACAGCGGCTACGACTGACTGCTCGTTGACACTCAACACGGCCGCATGAATCACGAAAAGCTTTCCGCCATGCTCAGCGGCATTGCCAGTGGCGGCGCAAAATCTCTGGTCCGCGTTGGCGGATACGACGACCGCCCGGGCATCCAGCAAGCCCTCGATCTTGGCGCCGATGGTGTACTCATCCCGTACATCAATACCGCCAGCGAAGCCCGTCAAGCCATGAGCTGTGCGAAGTACCCCACCGTAGGCACGCGCTCGATTTACTTTCCGCAGCGCAGCATGAACAAAGCGGGCCTGCTAGGCTATGCCGGCAACTGGAACAACGAAGGCATCGTCGCCCTGCAAGTCGAGACGGCGTCGTGCATCGAAAACATGTTCGAGATCGCGGCCGTCCCCGGCGTCGACATCCTTATTCCTCGGACAAAACGACCTCTGCATGTCGATGGGTCTGTACGACAAATACGAATTCCCGCATATGTACACCTCGCCCGAACTGAATGCCGCCACCCAAAAACTGATCGAGCAGGCGCACAAAAACCATGTCATTCTCGGCATCTTCCTGTTTGGCACAGCCCGGGTCGGCGAGTTCCTCGAGACAAGGTTTTCGCTTCTTCAGCCTGGGCAACGATTTGCACCATCTTCTGACGCAAACCGGCGCCTACGTCAACGACGTCGAAAAAGTTTCGACCGAAAAAGGCAAATCCTGGAAGCGGAGAGCAACCGCGTTGTTCTAGACCAGGGATCGGCCAGGGGGAGATGGTTTGCCTGTGACGGGGCCCTGGCTCGTCCAATCCTGCGGCTGGCCTGGCCGCTGCCAGCCGGGGCGGCATCTGCGACCGCCGTTCGGTCAAATACCGATCCCACGCCCGACAATTGTGGATCACTCGGCCGGGGGCGTGGCCAATCCGCGATGGCAAAACGCCGTCGGCGCTCGACTGTCGACGAGGTCGGTCGAGGAAGTCTGATTCATTGCTTCAAAGCGCACGAGGGGGTCGTTCTGAAATGAGAACTTCTAGGGATCATAGACCGCGCTGTGCATGCCGGCGCGGCGCGCGGCTTCCTGCATCCGATCCAGTTTCCGCTTCTGCTGATCGAGTTGCTGCTGGATCTCGGCCACCTGCTGGAGTTGTCGCGCCTGGGAGCGGCCCGAAGGCCCTTCGTACTGCACCGTCCCGTAGGTAGCGCGCATGAGGGCATTGCACTGGTCGATCCGCGCCTGGAGAGTCGCGACCCTGTTTTTTTGCGACAGAATCTGCCGCTTCCATTGCGCCGCCGCTACGGTTTCCGCCAGGCGCTGCTCGGCGGCAAGTTGCGTCGCGCCGGGGTCTGCGGCCTGCATATTCAGGGTGGGGTTCGCTGCCGTCTGGGTCGAGGCCGGCTGCGAGCCGGCATCCGCATCCTTCGGAAGGTCCTTGTTCGTGATCACCTTCGCCGGTACCGCGGAGCCATCCTCGGCCTTTTTCTCCCGGTTTTCGCGGGCAACGTCGCCGAGCGACTGGGCGCAGGCCGCAGAGGTCATGCCTACCCATAGTCCGATTGCCAACATCCCGAATAACGTCCGCTCAAGGACCCTGCGCCGCATAACCTTCTCCCGCTGGCCGCCTGGACTGCTTTCTCCATGGTAGCTCGGTTCGAGGCGGTTTCCAGCCCCCTGAAGGGAACCCGAAGGTATCACTCCGTCATGGCCATCCGGCCATTTCCAGCACCTGCCCGGGTGTCACTCCACGCTCCCGCAAGCGCCGGATGCTGAGCGCATCATGCCGTTTCGCCAGCCGCATCCCAGCCGAGTCGCGCACCAGTTCGCAATGAAAATATTGCGGCGGGGTGTATTCCAGGGCACGCATCAGAAGCAGTTGGCGCGCGGTGGACTTCAGCAAATCTGCGCCCCGCACCACTTCCGTGATCCGCATGGCAGCATCGTCGACCACGACGGCAAGTTGGTAGGCAGCAATATCGTCCCGCCGCCACACCAGAAAATCGCCGAACTCTCGGCCTGCAACATAACGCTGAAGACCCAAATTCAAGTCTACGAACTCGATCGCTTCACCATGGGGAACGCGAAAGCGCCAGTTTACTCCGGCAGGCTCCGCGTACTCGTGCCCCGGCAGACGTTGGCGACAAGTCCCGGGATACAAGGGTTCATCGTCGGTGTCGTTAGGGGCGCTCGTGGCTTGCGCCAGATCCTTTCGCGAGCAAACGCAGGGGTAGAGAAACCCGCCCTCCCGCAGGCGCCGCCAAGCCTCCAAGTAGTGCGTCCGCCGCTCGCTCTGGACGTAGGGGCCATAGGCCCCGCCACAATCCGGACCTTCACTCCAGACAATTCGCAGCCAACGCAGATCGTCGATCATGGCGCGGGCAAATTCCGCCCGCGAGCGCTGCGGATCGAGATCCTCGTTGCGCAGAATCAAGGTCCCCTGATGCCGGATCGACCGTTGCGCCGCCATCCAGAAAGTCCGCGCATGCCCCACATGCAACAGCCCCGTCGGCGATGGTGCCAGACGTCCGCGATAACCAGAGGGAACAATCGGTGAGGCTGGTCTCACAAAATCATTCTAGCGACTGGGGCCACCGTGTTGGCAGTCACACACCGTGTATGGCAAAGCACATTGGCGGGCTCGAGCTGGGCCGTAAGTCGCGTTCTATCATAGGGCGCCCACTTGGCCGCTCCCTTGCCCTAACCCTTCTGACTGCGCCAGCCGCAGAGGAGGTGACAAGATGACCACCCTATCGAAACCCGGCAACCAACCATCCACCAATCACAAATCCGTGAACCCGCCCGCCAACAACACAGTGTCCGCGACCCCACGGTCGTCCTGGTCGCGTCAGCGAAACCCCGTTATGATCGCGAGCTTTGCGATGCTGGGGATGCTGCTGGCGGCGAGCGCCTGCTCGAAACAATCGGCAAAGCCCGCGCTGGTCGGCGTCTCGCTCCCGGTTTCAACTCCGGCAGCGCCAGCCACCTTGTCGCCGGCGGTAACGCCCGCGACAGGGCCAGCAACTCCAGTCGCGAAGACAAGAAAAAAGCGTCCCTCCAGCGTGACCTACAGCGACGCGATCTCGGGCGTTTCCTTCCTCTATCCCCGAAAAGCGAAGCTGATCTCGGGCGACAAGGCGCTTCCTGAACTTGCGGGCGCGGAGGATATCTCGATGAATTTCTCTCAGCCCGGCGGAGTCGCCATCGCGACCGTCGCGCTGCCTGGCGATTCGTATCCCGGCACCGACTTCGCCTCCGCCTTCTTTCGCGTCAACCGGAATCGCATGGTGTCGGAACAGGAGTGCTCGCACTTTGCCTTTGTCGACACGCGCAACGCGGACGGCGAACCGATCGATGCCGAGAAAATCAAGATTGGCATGACCGACATGGAAACGACGTCGAGCTTCTCCGTCACCGCCACCCGGCAGACTGAAGCGCAGTACTACCACAGCTACGCCAACGGGGCCTGCTACGAATATGTATTGGGTCTGGGCACGCAGGGATTTGCCACCGACGGCGACATTAAGCCCGTGCAACGCGACGAAGTCTTCGCCAAGCTTGAGACGATCCTGGCCTCGGTAAAGATCAATGCCGTCGAGCAGCAACCGGTCGCGGAATCGGTTGCCGGTGGCAGTATTGCCGGCGGCAAGGAATGAATTTCGAGGTGGGCAAGCAGCAGAAGGCCACGCAGAACCCTTGCGTGGCCTTCTGGCTTGCGCAGGGCTGGCAGGATCTCCCAGGGGCGGGGGAACGTAGGTCGCACGAATCGCGTACAATTCTGACGAAAGGAGAGTGGAATGACCCAGAAAATCATCGAGGTAGTCGGGACTTCAAAGGAAAGTTTTGCGAAAGCGGCGGAGGGCGCCGTGAAAGAAGCCGCGAAAACCGTACGCGGCATCAAGTGGGCGCACATCGATTCGCTCGACCTGCTGTTGGACGGCGCCAAGGTTGTTCAATACCGCGCCACCACTAAGATTTATTTCGATGTCGAACACTAGACGGGGATTTCCACCGGGTTCGCGGAAGTCTGCTGGCCGGTATCGCTTGCGGACCGGCAGGGAGCTTCCGCTCGCCTCGGCTGAGGCTTGTTTTTATTGCATCCGGGGTGAAATCGGCTACATCTGAACGTTATCCTGCTGCTTGCCGGAAAAGGCTTCGCATCCGGGCAGGGACTGTTCGTTTCATCCACAAAACCGAAAACTCACACGAAGGATATGGAATTGTCATGCTGAAAACAGCTCAACGGATTGGTGCCGTCTCCGCAATCGCGCTCTTGGCGAGTTTTTCCGCGCTCGCTCAGACATCAGACTGGAACATCGACCCTGCCCACTCGACCGCTCAGTTTACCGTGCGCCATTTGGGGATCTCGAACGTCACCGGGAGTTTCACCAAGGTAAGCGGCACGGTCTCGGTCAACGACAAGGACATTACGCAGTCGCAGGTATCGGCCTCGATTGACGTCAACTCGATCGATACGCGCGTCGACATGCGCGACAAGGACCTGAAGAGCCCGCATTTCTTCGATGTCGAAAAATACCCGACCATCGAATTCCATTCCAAACGGATTACCAACAATGGCGGCAAGCTGCAGTTGATTGGCGACTTGACGATGCACGGAACCACGCACGAAGTCACGCTCGACCTCGAGGGACCGACCCCGGAGATCGACGATCCGTGGGGCAATTCGCGGCGCGGAATCTCTGCGACGACGACCATCAACCGCAAGGATTTTGGCCTTCTCTATAACAACCTGCTGAAGTCGGGCGAGGCGGCGGTGGGAGATACGGTCAAGATCCAGATTGACGCGGAAATGGTGAAAAAGAAGTAAGCTCATCGAATCGGGGATCGGTCCGGGCAACCCGCGCCAGTCCCTGATGGCCACCGGGAACCGGTCGACAGCTCCGCTTCCGGTATCCCCGCTTCCGGTATCATCGAGGTGTAGTGACAATTCGTGTTGCCAACAACAAATTACAACTCTTGCATTCCGAAAAGATGGGTAGGCAGCCCTGGCTGATCCAGGCTTTCTCGACTCGGCCGGGCGGGGTGTCGCGTGCCTATGGCGGAAATACTCTGAATCTCGGATTCACGCCGCAGGACTCACGCCAGGCCGTCGAGCGCAACCGCCAGCTTTTTCTGAAGCAATTGCACGCCCGCAATGGCCGCCAACTCTGGCCCCTGGTGTCGCTGCGGCAAATTCATTCCGACCTGATCCGCCGGGTTGACGGAGCGCCGGAGAATGGCGTTCGGGAAGCGCCTTGGGCGGGAGATGGATTGGTCACCGATACGCCCGGACTGGTCATCTCTGTGCAGACGGCCGATTGCCTTCCCGTCCTGCTCGCAGACCCCAGGCGACGGGCGGTGGGAGTTTTTCACGCTGGCTGGCGCGGCACGGTCCGGCGGATCGTCGAAAAAGGGGTGGGCGAGATGCGGAAAGAGTTTGGCACCGATCCGCGAAATCTGCTGGCAGCGATTGGACCGGCGATTCAGCAGTGCTGCTACGAGGTTGGCGAAGAAGTGCGCACGAAATTTGAAGCGCAGTTTGCCTACGGCGCCAGCCTGTTTCGCGAAGTGAAGGACTCGGACCCGGTGCGAGAGAAATATCCCCTGCTATTCCTCACCGCGCGAGCGCCCGGGCACAGCGAATTACCAACCAAGCTTTTTCTCGACCTGGTCGAGGCCAATCGGCGGCAACTGCTCGATGCCGGTGTAAGGGCGCGTAATATCGACGCGACGGCCCCGTGCACGGCCTGCCATCCGGACCTGCTGTTCAGCTTCCGAGCCGCGAAGGGCGTGACGGGGAGGCTGATGGCGGCGATAGGAATAAAGAAATAGCGTTCCACTCACACCATGCCTTACCAGGTAATCGCTTTTACCATGGCGCAGATTCGGCAAGGGGCGCTCGGATTCCAGCGCCAACTGAGCACCGCACTGCGCGAACAGAGCGAGATCAAAGTCTATTCCGTAAGCCCGTTCGACCTCGGGGAGCGCCGCCGGTTCAAGGATCGGTTTGGCGGAGACATCGTGTACTTCCTAAATGAGGCTGCGTGGCGAGAATGCGAGCGGCGACGGCTCAATCTGCAGTCGCAGGGAGTAATCTCCGCGGCAGAGTTACCGCCGCGGCGAACCGTGGTGGTCGGTGCTCCCGAGAGTACGGGCGGCAAGGAGTGATCGGCCCGCCGAAACCGGCATCGGTCAGTCTTTTTTGCCCTTCTTCGGTGAGGCGTCAGACTTGGGTTTTTCCTCCTTCTTGGTCTCTTTTGTGTCCTTCGATTCTTTGGACTCTTTCGCTTCCTTCTTGCCACCGTCGCTATCGGAAGAAGACGGCGATGCCGAAGCCGCGCCCTTCTTCGCGTAATCGGTCACGTACCATCCCGAACCTTTGAATTGCACGGCGGGGGCCGAAATCACCTGTTCGAGAACACCTCCGCATTCGGGGCATTTCTTTGGCTGTTTGTCGGAGAATTTGCGGATTTCCTCAAAACGGTGTCCGCAGCGCTTGCACAGGTATTCGTAGAGAGGCATGTGTGAGGTGATTCTAGAGGCGAAGTTTCATCGCCGTCAATTTCAGGGAAGCGAAGTCGGTGCCGCGCCGCGAGGTTTCCGGACCGGTTGCGCCCGCGCCCGGCTGCTCAGCGCTTCAGCAAATCCACCGGCTCGCGCACATCGTGCACCCTGAAATACTTGGCCAGCGCGGGATACTTCGCCCCCACGGCCTCGTACATGGCATAGGCGGCGTTGCGGTAGGAGGCGTGTCCGGCGGGAGTCGTGCGCAACTCGGAAATGTAGACCGCCTCGGCGAAGTCCATCTTAAACAGCGCGCGCTTGCGGAACGCCAGGGGGATCACGTACTGCGCATTGGGCTGCAACGCATCCGGTTCGGTGGCGAGAAGGTTGCCTGCGGCAGTGTCCGCGCCCTTCATGGCCAGCGTGTAGTCGCTGCGCACGCCGGCTGCTTCCACCTCCGGTGGTGTGTCGAAGCCGTGGACGGTCGTGAACTCCTGCATGATCTGGATGCAGCGTCGATGACGGTGCAGGTCGCGAAAGCCGCCGATGTCCATGAGAATGTCGAAGCGGAACTTCTGACCCGCGGCGAAGGGACGGAGCAGTTCGTCGTGGCCGCCACGAGAGCGCAGCCCGAGATCGATGATTTCGCTGCGCCGCTCCCCGCTTGTTGCCTCCATAACCCTCCGCAGCTGGCGGTACGAGTAATGACAGTGCTGATAGAGAAGCGTGGTCGCCAGTTCGATCTCCAGCGGGTCATCCTCCAGCAAATCGACGAGCGGCGCAGGTTCGATAGCAGCGCCGCGCATCAATTCGCGGGCGGCCTGCGCGAGTACGCGGCGCGTCTCGATCTCGTACGCATTCGGATCGGCGTACTTGACCAGCGTCGGGGCTACGCGCACTTCGCCCAGGAGTTCCTGTTCGGCGCGATTGGCGATCTCGGGCGACACGGCACGGATCTCGGCGACCAGCGCGCGGATCGACTCCTCCTTCGCGTTGTACGCCGGAGAAACTGCGGCGCGCTTGAGCATCGCTCCCAGATCGCGGACTTCTTTGTGCGGCTGCGAAAGCAGATGCGCGACCTGCATTTCGAGGGTACGGGCGTTGACGATCTCTCCCAGCGAAGTATTGGTCGCAAGCGGCAACAAGTAACGTGAGATGTCGAAGGCGCGAGCGCGCAAAGTGCGCTCGTAAGCGTCCGCCTTCATATCGGAGGGACGAGGGGTGCGGCTGGCAAGATATTCGAATGTCCGCCCGGAGACGATTTCGTAGGTGCGGAACAAACGCTCGATGGTTTCGCGGTAGAGGGTCTGCGAGGACGCAGCGGCGAAGGCGGGAGTGTAGTAGCCGCTCTTGCGAAAATCCTGATAGCGAGTCGAGCGCTCCTGGCCATCCCAGCGCTGCTCGTCAGCCACCACAATGGCAGCCAGAATCGAGAGTCGCTCGATGGCCAGCGCGATGTGAGCGAGGTCGGCAATCGAACGATGCCCGTACTGGAAATAGAAAGTGTTAAGAAATTTTTCTGCCTTCTGGCGGGTAATCTCCTTCAGCGACTCTTTCATCGACAGCGCCGAGCGCGAGTACTTGGCCATGGCGTAGGCCTGGATCTCGGGCTCGACGCCGTAAACGGCAAAGACCTCAACCGAAGATTCCTCGGTTGGGGAAACCGAGGGCAGATTCGCGGGCTCGCTGGCGATCGCTTCAGACATGGGAGTGCAGAGATCTTAATCGTCCGGCGCCTCTGGTGCAATCGACCGATGGGGGGATCGAATCGGCCAGGACCCGGAATGCAACCCCCCTTAGCTCTCTGCACCTCGAACCGGTTCGCAACCCTGTTTCTCGAATTATGGCCACTCGGCAGGTTTCAGTCCGTGTTCCAGGGCGTTGCGGAGGAGCGGATGGGCCCGTCCCGGCAACCAGAGCCTGAGTTTCGAGCCGATCGCACCGGCCGCGCAAGATGACGTCGCGATCCAGCGCCAGAGAGGATGCAAGGAAATCGTGCCGATTGTTTGCCCCACGTGGAAAGCGGCCTGGGGATGGAATTAGTGCTCGAGCGAGACTCCGGTCGCCCTCACCACGGCCGGCCTCGAAGCCGGATCGGGGGAGGGTTTCGTGGTCATCTCCGTAGCCGGCGGCGGAATCCGCGCCGGCTGGGCTTCGGTTCTCGCCGCAGCACCTGGAGTGTCGGCCCGAACTTGGCCAAGGACGATAATGTCCACACGCCGGTTCATGCCGCGGCCTTCGGCGGTGAGGTTGGTGGCCACCGGATGATATTCAGCATACCCGGCCGCGCTGAGCCGCTCGGCACCGAAGCCGTTCCGCACGATCAGCAACCTCACGATCTCGGTTGCCCGCGCGGTCGAGAGCTCCCAATTCGAGGGAAACTGGGAAGTGTGAATGGGAGCATTATCGGTGTGGCCTTCGATTCGCAGGCGGTAGGCCCGCTGCCGGAGCATACCGGCAATGCGGTCAAAGGCAGCCTGTGAGGCGGACTTCATCAGCGCCGATCCACTTTCGAAAAAACCCACCTCGCGAAGACTGATGACCAGGCCATCGGGCTCGCGGCGCATGGCGATTTCCTTGCGCTTGATTTCCCCGGCCAGGGCCGCTTCCAGTTCGCTTTGCAGCTCACTCAAGTCACCGTTCTCAAGGTCCGTGCCCAAGGCGCCTTCCGGCCGCGATGCGACCCGGCCCAGACTGGCAGTACGCTCCGTGTTTTCGATCGCCTGCGCCGCGGCAAAGGGCATAGGATTGGCAAGATCAACGGGCACTTCGGTGGTCGACGCCTGGAAGACTCCCATCTCCTGAAAAGCAACCTGGATCGCCAGCGCCAGCTTGCCAACTTTTCTTTTGTCGACCTGCGAAGAGGCGTAGAGCACGACAAAAAATGCGAACAACAGCGTGATGAAGTCGGCGTAAGAAACCAGCCACCGCTCATGATTGGCGTGGCCCGGGCGGCGCTTCCGTCGCCTCATACGCCATCCGCCTCGGTTTTGGCAGCGCCTTGATGCGCCTGGGTAAGAAAGCCAGCCAGCTTTTCTTCCAACATGCGCGGGTTCATCCCTTCGAGGATCGAAACCACGCCCTCGATGGTCATTTCCCGGATGATCTGCTCTTCGCGGATGCGTATCTTTAGTTTTCCCGCCGCCGGCAGCAAGAGCAGGTTCGCGGCGCCGACTCCGTAAAGCGTGGCCACGAAGGCGACCGCGATTCCTTTTCCGACTTCGTCGATTTTGTCCAAGTGCTGCATCACCTGGATCAGGCCGAGCACGGCCCCGATAATACCGATGGTGGGAGAAAATCCGCCGGCCGATTCAAACAGCTGGGGGATTTTTTCTTCCTCCTCTTCTTTGTTATTCAGTTCCAATTCCATGATCTTGCGAAGTTCCTCGGGGTCGGTTCCGTCCACCGCCAACATGAGGGCGCGATGCAGAAACGGTTCGGGAATGGTCTCGAGCTCTCGGTCGAGGGAAACGATCCCATCCCGACGCGCCTGGTTGGCATACTTCACCAAAAGGTCGATGGTTGACCGCGCATCCTGTACGGGCTCGACGAACACCTGCGTCAACCGCCGCAAGGCATTGCGCGCCACCGGCAGGGGATACTGAATCAGGATGGCGCCGAGCGTGCCGCCGAAAACGATCATGGCGGCGGTCGGCTGCAGCACTTGGGCGAGATTTCCGCCCTCGAGCATCAAGCCGAGCAGGATGCCGCCGATCGCCAGCACGAGCCCGCCGATGGTTGCCTTGTCCACGGAGTTCTATTTCCCGCCTTCTGGCACCTGGCCCTTGCCGTCAAACAGGGGCGTGAGCGCGGAACGGTTGTCCCACCACAGCATGATCCCTTGCAGGACCGAGCGGCGGAACTGCACGACCCGTTCGAGCACATCCTGGGCGCTTTCGCGAACCACAATTTTGTCGCCGTTCACCAAAGTGATCACCGTGTCGGGAGCCTGCTCGACAAGCTTGATCAGGTCGGAATTGACGACCAGCGGGTGATTGTTGAGACGCGTGAGCTGAATCATGGTTTGACTCCTGGACGGAACAAGGCCGGTCAATTACAAGGCCTTCATTCCTAAAGATCGGCAGAAAACGTCGGCGCCAGGGAGGAAGAGGAAAGGGAAGCCGGTTACCTAGGAACTATGCCCGACGATACCTGTGGAAATAAAGCTTGGGCGCGCCCCGCCGATGATGCTGAATGAAGGGCAATTGGGTTCCGCAGGACAAACGGAACGAGCTCCGGGAAGGTTTCGGGGACGGATCCCAAAATCGGAACCAAGAAAAGGAGCAACTCAATGTCACTTACCATCCTGAACAACATGTCAGCGATTGCTGCGGAAAACCAGCTGAACATCACCAGCTCTGAAATGAATTCCACCCTGCAGCAGTTGTCTTCAGGGTCGCGCATCAATAGCGGTGCTGACGACCCAGCCGGACTGGCCATTGCCGACGGCTTGCAGGCCAACGTCGCGGCTCTGACCCAGTCGGGGAGCAACGCTACCGATGGCGTCGGCGAACTGCAGGTGGCAGACGGAGCGCTGTCCCAGGTCACGACGCTGCTTGACCGCGCCGTAACCCTGGCGACCGAAGCCGCGAACGGCGGCTTATCCACCGCACAATCGACCGCGCTAACCGGTGAATATACGGCGATCCAACAGGAAATCACCAACATCGGCGCCAACACCAACTATAACGGCGCGCAGGTTTTCACCGCCAATGCGGTGAATGTCTACCTGACCGATGGCACGACCAGCGGCAGCACCACCATCAGTGCCACCCCGGGAGCGCTCACCCTGACGAGCCTCGCTTTGACCGCTTCTAATTTGGGAACCACGACCTCAGCTCAGACACAGTTGGGTCAAATCACCTCCGCCATTGCCACCGTAGCCGCCACCCGCGGCAGCCTGGGTGCTTCGGTCGAAGAGCTGCAAGCCGCCAGCAACGTC
>Ga0187847_10000373_pt1 | contig 52116 bp, 43 predicted proteins | sample June2016WEW_4_10_FD_132458 | JGI IMG/M metagenome (GOLD analysis project Ga0187847, IMG submission 132458) | Peatland microbial communities from SPRUCE experiment site at the Marcell Experimental Forest, Minnesota, USA - June2016WEW_4_10 | ecosystem: Environmental > Terrestrial > Soil >...
GAGAATTCTTTGGATTGCCCCGGGGGCGCGCTCCGAGCGGGACTCTCCCCGCCGCAGGTTTTCCTGGTATCTCTCTCGAACATGCCGGAGCGTTATGACCGGAAGTCTGCCCAGAGCCCACACGCGTACCCCGTGAAACCCTGTGTACCCGTGTTTGAAGGTTTAGCTTTCGGCCTCAAACATTTGCATCGCCGGTTGTCAGCGGAATCGCGCGTGCCAAACTCTGTCGCCAAATGTCTTGGCTCACCGTGCTGCTTCGGACGAAACAACATCCTTCGGAGCTTTCGCTTTCGGTTCATACACGCAGAAGGGTTCTTCGTCGAGATAGTTGCCGGTGGCGGCGTAGGCGCGGGCACGGCATCCCATGCAGACGTTGCGGAATTCGCAGCAGCCGCACTTGCCTTTCAGGTTGTCGACGTCGCGCAGTTGATTGAATACGACCGAGTTTTCCCAGACGTCGGCGAAGGGCTGCTTGTTAAGATCGCCGGCCAGAGCGGGGAGATATCCGCAGGGGAAAACCTCGCCTTGATTCGAGATGAAGCACACCGCGGTTCCCGCCAGGCATCCCTTGGTCATGGCGTTCATGTCGGAAGGATGGGCGCCAGGATGGCCGACGGCTTTGCCGATGCCTAGCGGCTTGAGTTCGATGCCGGTTGAGCCGGGCATGGTCATATCGGTAGGAGCGATCTCAGCGGGAGTACCGATCGGCCCTCGGCTGGGCGAACTTGATGCGGGGGGAAGCGGCTGCCCGGAGGCCTCTGCCGCAGCACTGGCCGAACGGTGCTCGGCCACGCGCCGTTGCCGGACCACGCGGAAATAATGCGGGGCGCAGGTCGCCTTCAGCTCGATGCCGCCTTCGAGCGAGCGATCGTAAAACCAGTTCAGCATGCGCTCGTACTCTTCCGGCGGGACCATTTGCTCGCTGGCGATATCGACTCCGCAACCCACCGGTACCAGCAAAAATGTGTGCAGCGCGTCGGCGCCGATGGACCGGGCTAGATTTAGAACGTCGGGAAGCTGATGCGCATTGTGGCGGGCGATGGTGGTGTTGATCTGCACCGACATGCCGAGATCTTTCAGATTGCGAAAGCCGGTGATGGCTGCGTCGAAGGCTCCGGGTATGCCGCGGAAGGTGTCGTGCGTGGCCGCGTCGGCGCCGTCGAGGCTGATGGCGACGCGCTTCACGCCGCTAGCGACGATCTTTTGCGCCACCTGCTTCGTGACCAGTGTGCCGTTCGTGGCCAGGGCTACGCGCAGGCCCTTGTCGGTGGCGTAGCGCGCCAACTCGAAAATATCGGAGCGGAATAGCGGCTCGCCGCCGCTGAGCACAAGAATCGGCGAAGACACTGCCGCGATCTGATCGATGATGTTGCGCGCGGTTTGCGTCGACAGATCGGAGGGAGAACTCAGCTCGGTGGCGTTGGCGCGGCAGTGAATGCAGCGCAGATTGCAGCCTTTGGTCAGCTCCCAGAAAATCAGGCGCGGCTTGTTCTGGTTCGCCTGCGAGGATTGCCGATCGGAGTGCGAATGGTTTGCGGGATGTCCGCCGCCGTTAGAAATTGAAGTAAGCATTTCTGAATTGCCTTCCCACAGAAGTAAGAGGATTCCCAGCCACGGGCTAACGATATCCGAGGGGCAAGATCTCGGCGGTGACTGATGTCACCCGAAATTGTGATGGGGGTCACGGGGGGAAAGAAGTAGCGCCGGCATCTTGCTGGCTGTCTACGGCCTGTTCTTAGTTTGTGGGGGGGGGCCGTCTCACGGGCCCGCGCAGCGGGCGAGCACGCCGGCCGGACAACCGCCGGGACGGCGGCGCCACTTTCGCGGTGGCGCGTCTGCACCACTAGTTGTGATTGGCGATGTCTTTCAGCGCTGCCGTGTTGCGAATCACCAGCGTCGATCCTTTCGTCTGCACGATCTGCTGCTTCTTCATCTCGGCAAACAGGCGCGTCACCGTCTCGCGCGAAGTGCCGATCATCTGCGCGATTTCTTCGTGGGTGAGTTTGAGCCTGAGGCGAGGCTCGGCTTTGTTGGCGTCGCCATTCTTCGTGGTCCATTCCAGCAGCAGCGTGGCCAGCTTCTCGGCCGCGGAGTGCGAAAGCCCCAACGCGCGCACGTCTTTGCAGGCGTTGTGATATTTCGCGCTCAACTGCTCGGCCACTTTGAAGCAGGCTTCCACATCTTCTTTTAGAAAGCGCAGAAAGTCGTCGCGCTTGACGAAGTTCACCTGGCAGGGATCGATGGTCTCCGCCGTCACTTCGTATGGCTTGCCGGAGATCGTGGCGCTCAGCCCCAGCACTTCGCCGGGCTCGGCCAGCTTCACGATCATGGTGCGGCCGCTCGGTGAGTTAATGGAAAGTTTGACCGTGCCTTTGCACAACACGAAAATGCCACGCGGAACCTGGCCCTCCACGAACAGCACCGCACCCTGGGGGTAGGCGCTGGCAAACTTCATGTTTTCGAAGGTCTGCAGCGCGGTGGGAGAAAGATCGCAGAAGATGCGATCGGCTCGCAACTTGCAAGTGACGCAACTTTCGACGATCTCCAGACCATATGGCGAGAGCATGAACCAGCCTCCTCTTGCGAATACCTAGAACAATTTCAGGCCCAGCCGCTTCGAGTGCGTAAAGCCCTGCCAGCAAACCAGCCTGCCGCCAGTGTCCTTCCCAAAGGAATGCTTGGCTGTGTTGCGCGATACACGCGATTGTGACGTTCCTCACATCTGGTGCCCCTTCGGCACCAGTCGCGTGAGACCTCACTAATCTAAGGCTGAAAGCCGATGGTCCCTGTGATCCAGATCACATTCAACTGTGACTCGTCTTGCAGCGTGTTACCGGGGCGGTAGTCCATCCTTGAAAACAGTCAGGCGGAAAATAAAAACGCACTCATAAGGCAGGCAATGATGAAACGCAAGTTTAAGACCATGGATGCAAACGAGGCGGTGGCTTATGTCGCCTACCGGGTGAACGAAGTGATCGCGATTTATCCGATTACTCCTTCTTCGAATATGGGCGAGTGGGCGGATGAGTGGTCGGCGCAGGGAATCAACAATATCTGGGGCACTGTGCCCCATGTGATGGAGATGCAGAGCGAGGGCGGCGCGGCCGGAGCGGTGCACGGCGCGCTGCAGACCGGTTCGCTCTCGACGACCTTTACGGCCTCGCAGGGATTGCTGCTGATGATCCCGAACATGAATAAGATTGCGGGCGAACTGACGGCGACGGCGTTTCATGTTTCGGCACGCACGTTGGCGAGCCATGCGCTGTCGATCTTTGGCGATCATTCGGATGTCATGTCCTGCCGCATGACTGGATTTGCTCTGCTCAGTTCGAACTCGGTGCAGGAGGCGATGGATTTTGCGTTGATTGCGCAGGCGGCGGCGCTGGAGTCGCGGATTCCATTCCTGCATTTCTTCGACGGCTTCCGCACCTCGCATGAAGTGAACAAGATTGAAATGCTGTCCGAAGACGATATGCGCGCGCTCATTCCTATGGATCGCGTCTTCGAGCATCGTCGGCGCGCGCTTTCTCCCGATCATCCGGTGCTGCGGGGCACGGCGCAGAATCCCGACGTGTTCTTCCAGATGCGCGAGCGGGCCAACTCTTATTACGACGCCTGCCCGGGGATGGTGCAGTCGGTGATGGACAAGCTCGCGGCCCTGGTCGGCCGACAGTATCATCTCTTCGATTACGTGGGCGCGCCCGATGCCGAGCGCGTGATCATTGCCATGGGCTCGGGCGCGGAAGTGGCGCACGAAGCCATTGCGCATCTTAATGCGCAGGGCGAGAAGCTGGGATTGTTGAAAGTTCGTTTGTATCGTCCCTTCGCGACCGAGGCGTTCCTCGCGGCCCTGCCGGCCAGCGTGCGCAAGATCGCGGTGCTCGATCGCACCAAGGAATCGGGCGGCATCGGCGAACCTCTTTATCTCGACGTAGTGAATGCGCTGCATGAAGGAGCGAAGTCGGGCAAGAGTCTGCGGCCAGCGCCGGTGGTTGTGGGTGGGCGCTACGGGCTTTCGTCGAAGGAATTTACTCCGGCGATGGTCAAGGCGATTTATGACAATCTAAAGGAGGCGCAGCCCAAAGCTCATTTCACCATCGGCATTCACGACGATGTGGGCCACACCGATCTTTCTTATGACGCAAGCTTTTCCACCGAGCCCGAAACCGTGGTGCGGGCGATGTTCTACGGCCTGGGCGCGGATGGCACGGTGGGCGCGAATAAAAATTCGATCAAGATTATTGGCGAGAATACCGACAATTACGCGCAAGGTTACTTTGTTTACGACTCCAAAAAATCGGGCGCGGCTACGATTTCGCATTTGCGCTTCGGGCCGGAGCCGATTCGTTCGAGTTATCTTATCTCCAGCGCGAACTTTGTCGCCTGTCATCAGTGGATCTTCCTCGAGCGCTACGACATGCTGAGCGCGCTGGTTCCGGGCGGGACGTTTCTTCTCAATAGCCCCTTCGGCGCCGCCGAAGTTTGGCAGCATTTGCCGCGCGTGGTGCAGCAGCAGCTCATTGCCAAACGCGCCAAGTTTTATGTGATCGACGCTTATCAGGTGGCGCGCGACACCGGCATGGGCAGCCGCATGAATACCATCCTGCAGGTTTGCTTCTTCGCCATCTCGAAAGTCTTGCCGGCGGAGCAGGCGATTGAAGCCATCCGCAAATCGATTCGCGACACTTATGGCAAGAAGGGCGAAGAGATCGTGCAAAAGAACATGAAGGCTGTCGACGAAACTCTGGCCCACTTATTCGAAGTGAAAGTGCCGGCGGAGGCCAGCAGTACCATCGAGATGCCACCGCCATTTTCGCCTTCCGCCCCGGATTTCGAACGCGATGTGCTGGGCATGATTTATGCCGGTCGCGGCGAAGAGCTGCCGGTCAGCGTATTTCCCGTCGATGGAACTTTCCCCACCGGCACAGCGAAATGGGAGAAGAGAAATCTCGCTCTCGAAATTCCCGCGTGGGATTCGAATATCTGCATCCAGTGCGGCAAGTGCGCCATGGTCTGCCCGCACTCGGTGATTCGCGTCAAAGTTTACGACTCGAAAGAGTTGGTGGGCGCGCCTGCAACTTTCAAATCGACGACCACGCGCGATAAAGAATGGCAGGGACTGAACTATACCATTCAGGTTGCGCCGGAAGACTGCACGGGGTGCGGCATCTGCGTGGAAATCTGTCCGGTGAAGAACAAGGCGGAGACACGGCTGAAAGCCATCAACATGGTGGCGCAACCGCCGCTGCGCGAGCCGGAGCGCGCCAACTGGGATTTCTTCTTGAAGATTCCGGAACTCGACCGCCGCAACATTAAACCCGGAAGCATTCGCCAGCAGCAAGTGCAGGAGCCTCTGTTCGAATTCTCCGGCGCCTGCGCGGGCTGCGGCGAAACTCCTTACCTGAAGCTGATGTCGCAGCTGTTTGGAGACCGGGCCATCATCGCCAATGCCACGGGATGCTCCTCGATCTACGGCGGCAACCTGCCGACAACTCCGTGGACGAAAAACAGTGCTGGCCGAGGCCCCGCGTGGTCGAATTCGCTATTCGAGGACAATGCCGAGTTCGGACTGGGTTTCCGCCTCTCGATCGATAAACAGACCGAATTCGCGCAAGAGTTAGTGAAGCGCCTGGCGGGAACGATCGGCGAAGCGCTGGCGAGCGCGATTCTGGATTCCCCACAGAAAGACGAAGCCGATATTTACGAACAACGGCAGCGCGTCGATCTGCTGAAAGAAAAGATCGAGGGACTGAGATCAACCGATGCCAAGCAACTGCTTTCGGTGGCCGACTTGCTGGTGAAGAAGAGCATCTGGATCGTGGGCGGCGATGGCTGGGCTTATGACATTGGCTACGGCGGACTCGATCACGTCCTGGCCAGCGGACGCAACGTCAATGTGCTGGTGCTCGATACCGAGGTTTATTCGAACACCGGGGGCCAAGCCTCAAAGTCGACGCCGCGCGGAGCGGTCGCGAAGTTTGCCGCCGGCGGCAAACCGGGATTGAAAAAAGATCTCGGACTCATCGCCATGAGCTACGGCAACATTTATGTCGCGAGCGTCGCCATGGGCGCGAAAGATGAGCACACGTTGAAAGCGTTTCTCGAGGCCGAGGCTTACAACGGGCCGAGCCTGATCATGGCGTACTCGCACTGCATCGCACACGGCATCGACATGACCACCGGGATGTCGAATCAGAAAGCGGCGGTGGACTCCGGGCAGTGGTTGCTTTATCGCTACAACCCCGAGCGCGCGGCGCAGGGCGAGAATCCATTGATTCTGGATTCGCGCGCGCCCACCCGCAGAGTCGCGGAATACATGCAGATGGAGACGCGCTTCAAGATGCTCACCAAGAGTCGTCCTGAGGCCGCCAAGCGTCTTTGGGAAGAAGCGCAGGACGACGCGATGAATCGCTTCCATCTCTACGAATATCTGGCGCAGCGCAAGGGTAGCAAAGAGCCAGTGAAGTCCGAGTAATTTATTTCGAAATGCAGGACGCGGCTCGCTGTGTTCCGCATAGCGACCAGAACTCGCACGAAAACTTTCATAAGACAGCGGCGGGAGCTCGAAAGTCGCTCCCCCCGTCAGGAGAAATCATGATCGACCTCAGCACTTCCTACCTGGGTTTACCGCTGCGCACACCATTAGTCGCTTCGGCATCGCCGCTGTCTCAAGAAATTGACGGCATTCGCCGCCTCGAAGATGCAGGCGTGTCGGCCATCGTGCTCTATTCGCTGTTCGAAGAGCAATTGCGTCAGGATACCTTCGAACTCGAACAGCGCCTGTTCGAAGGCACCGACAGTTTTGCCGAGGCCGCGAGCTTCTTTCCCCAGCCCGACGAATTCCGCCTGGGGCCCGAGGGGTATCTCGAGCACATTCGGCTCGCCAAGCGGGCGGTTTCGGTGCCGATTATCGCCAGCCTGAACGGGGCGACGCTCGGTGGCTGGGCCAGCTATGCCAAGCAGATGGAACAAGCCGGCGCTGACGCCATCGAGTGCAATATTTATTTCATCCCCACTAATCCCGACGTGTCGAGCTCCGAAATCGAGAAGACGTATATCGACATTCTCCGCGAGGTGAAAATTTCCGTTTGCATCCCGGTGGCCGTGAAGGTGAGCCCGTTCTTCAGCAACATGGCGAATATGGCGAAGCGCTTCGACCAAGCGGGGGCGGATGGGCTGGTGCTGTTCAATCGCTTCTATCAACCCGACATTAATCTCGACGAACTGGAGATTCAACCCAACGTTTTGCTGAGCACGCCACAGGCGCTGCGCCTGCCGCTGACCTGGATCGGCATTCTTTTCGGCCGCTTTCGCGCCAGCCTGGCTGCCACCAGCGGCGTGCATGGCCCCGAAGATGTAGTTAAATTGCTGATGGTGGGAGCCGACGTTACCATGCTGTGCTCCACGCTCTTGCGCAACGGCATCCGCCACCTTCATCCATTAGAAGGCGGCTTGCTGGAGTGGATGGAGAAACACGAGTACGAGTCGGTCGAGCAGATGAAGGGCAGCATGAGCCAGATCCGCTGCTCGAATCCCTCCGCCTTTGAGCGCGCGCAGTACATGAAGGCAGTGAAGGGCATGCAGCATGTGAGGGTAACGGCGCGCGAAGCCTGGAGAGTTCTGAGCGAAGATTAGCCCGCTCTCTGTGATCGTTACGATTCAGGCAGCCCGTAAAGAACTCCGACCCCCATGAAGGAATAGCTATCTATGCCGGTTACCAAGAAGGAAGCGCTGGATTATCACTTCGGCTCATGCCCGGGAAAGATCGAAGTCACTCCGACCAAGCCCTGCCGCACGCAGCAAGATTTAAGCCTGGCCTACACCCCGGGAGTCGCCGACCCGTGCATGGAGATTTATCGCAATCCGCACGACGTCTTCAAATACACCGCCCGCGGGAATCTGGTCGCGGTGGTCACCAACGGCACCGCTGTGCTCGGGCTCGGCGATATTGGCGCGCTCGCGGGCAAGCCGGTGATGGAAGGGAAGGCGGTTCTGTTCAAGCGCTTTGCCGGGGTGGATGTTTTTGATCTCGAACTCAATACGCACGATCCAGACGAAGTCATCAAAGTCTGCCAGTTGCTCGAGCCCACCTTCGGCGGCATCAACCTCGAAGACATCAAAGCGCCGGAATGTTTCTACATCGAAGAGACGTTGAAGAAAACGATGAAGATTCCCGTCTTTCATGACGACCAGCACGGAACCGCGATCATCTCCGGGGCTGCGTTGTTGAATGCTCTCGAAGTGGCGGGCAAAGATATCGGCAAAATTCGCCTCGTGATTAACGGTGCCGGAGCTTCGGCCGTGGCAACCGCCGAACACTATGTTCGCCTCGGCCTGAAGCGCGAGCACATCACGCTGTGCGACACCAAGGGAGTGGTTTACAAAGGCCGCAGCGAAGGCATGAATCCCTACAAAGAGCGCTTCGCGCAGGATACCAAGTTGCGCACACTGGCCGAGGCGATGATCGATGCCGACATGTTCCTCGGGCTCTCGGTCGGAGGCGCGGTGACGCAAGAAATGGTGCGGTCGATGGCGGCGCGTCCGATTGTGATCGCCATGGCGAATCCCAATCCTGAGATCACTTACGAGGATGCCAGAGCCTGCCGCAGCGATGTGATCATGTGCACCGGTCGCTCCGACTATCCCAACATGGTGAACAATGTTCTCGGATTTCCTTTCATCTTCCGCGGCGCTCTTGATGTGCACGCGACCGAGATCAACGAAGAGATGAAGCTGGCCGCGACGCGCGCCCTCGCAGCTTTGGCAAAAGAAGATGTGCCGGAGTCGGTGTGCCGAGCCTACGGAGTCGCGCGCTTGAGTTTCGGCCCCGATTATCTGATTCCAAAGCCCTTCGATCCGCGCGTGCTGGTCTGGGAGTCCTCTGCAGTGGCCCGGGCCGCGATGGATACGGGCGTGGCGCAGGAGCCTTTAGATATTCCGGCCTATCGCGAAAAATTGGAGCGCGCGTCCAACCGATATTTACAGCATGAGGCCGCCGGCGTGGAAGAAACCGAAGAACCGGTCGCGCAGGCTGATTAAACTGGGTATCATGCGGCGACCGGCTCCCCGTCGGACCCACCATCTACTTCTCCTGCAGGGTCTCGATATAGCGCGTCAAGTTGGCCACGCGTTGCTCGACTTCGCTGTCATGCCCATGGCTCATCCCCCAGAATAGCGGTCCCCACACCGGCATGTCTTTGGATCCGTGCGCCGGCAGATCGGCGGTGCCGCGGATGGTCGAGTTCACTTTCATGGCAGGAAACTTCCCTCCATTGTTCTTGCTGAGTAAGGTCAGGTTGGCAGGCGGAATCTTCAGCGCGCTGGCGGCCGGGCCGTCGCCTTTGCCCTCCACGCCGTGGCAGACGGCGCAGTAGGCCTTGAACATCTCCTTGCCCGAGGCCGGCGATGTGGTCTTGATGGTGGAATGTTGAATGGTTTTCTCGCTTGAGCCCTGGCTCTGGTCCTGTGCCGAGACCAGATTAACAGCCAACATCAGGGCGGCGAAAATCATGATCACTTTGTTTCGCGACATTGTGCTCTCTCCTTGGTCGGCCTGATTCAAGCTCGACCGAATGAAACGCGAGGCTATGCGACTGACCGAACCTTCCCCAAAGCGGCTCGATTCTACTCCACCGCCTATGAAAAGGTAAGGCCGCTATACCTCTTCGTTATTGATAGTCGAAGGCTTCGGCTCTTGGCTGTGATCCAACGCACAAATAGCGGTGTTGTCGCGCGGAGGGTAACGGATTAGGGAAAGCCGATCTCCGCCTCTCGTTGCATTCTTCAACTCTGCTGTTGCAGGACGCAACGCCGCGGCGCGATGGTCGTAAGTGATTGATTGCTTGATGTGCAGTCGCGCGAAGCCCTTCGAATCCCACCCACTTCGATTTCCCCTGTTGCGATTTCTATCAGAGCAATGTTGACAACCGAATCCCGCAGGCACGCCTTATAACTCGAGCTTGCGATCCATGTGCTTGCCGGCAAGCGAGATAGCCCCGCATCGCGGTCCGCGATTGGATTTCTCTCAGCGTGGCATGGCGATTGCCTTAGCAAAAGGTGAGCGGCTCGCAGAAGTAAAGACGGCCCTCCGACGAGGTGACTTATGACAGTCCTACTGGTTCTCTTCACATTCGTAAGCTTCTTAGTGATCGATCATTTCCGCAGCCGCCGCGCCATGGTTCGACCCGCATTGCAAGTTGCCGATGCTACGCACGCCGCCGCGCCAGCCGAAGCGGTCGCTCCTCGGCTGCAGCCCGCGCTGGTTGGCGGCTTCGCGGTGCCCGAGAATCTGCGCTATCATCCGGGCCACACCTGGGCATTGAGCGAGAGCCCCAGCCTGGTGCGAGTCGGCATGGATGATTTTGCTTCCAAGCTGACCGGCAAAGTCGAGAACATTAGGCTGCCGCAACGCGGCCAGTGGATTCGCCAAGGCCAGAAGATTTGCACTCTGTATCGCGACGACGCCGCGGTCGAAATGGTTTCGCCGATCGAGGGCACGATTTCGGATATCAACCAGGCGCTGGCCGCCGATCCGAAGCTGGCGCTGCGCGATCCTTACGGCGAAGGCTGGTTGGTCACGGTGCAGGCTCCCGATGCCAAGACGAGCTTCCGCAATCTGCTGGGCGGCGCGATGGCCCGGTGGTGGACCGAGGAATCCGCGAGCCGCCTGCAGCGCCACATGCCGCTGGCAGTGGCCGGAGCCTATGCCCAGGATGGCGGCGTGGCCGTAGATAATCTCGCAGCCCAGATTCCGCCGAAAGAGTGGCTGCCGATCGCGAAAGAGTTCTTTCTGTCATAAACCCTCGCGGACTCAAAAAGGGGCCCGCTGAATACTGGCCGCCCGGATCCCAGGCTGAACGAGCCCGGACACCGGGCGGCTGGTTTCTCGCGTCGATTCTTTTGAAGCGGTGTGGTGTATATGCATATTCGTATAGACGCGGGCGCTCCTCCAGGAAACGAGGGCGTTACGCGCAAGATGTTAAGAAAAAGATGCTAAGAAGAAGATGTTAAGAACAAGATGCGAATGAGCCCGCGACGGAAGAAGGAACTGGCGGTTTTTGGCGGCGTTGCCCGGCGGTCAGATCGATACTTCCGATATCCCCGAGCTTCCCCTTAGCGCCTGGAAAGAGGCGCTTCGGGGACGGTTCCGTCGTCCGGTGAAACAGGCAGTATGCCTGCGTCTGGATGCCGATATCGTGGCTTGGCTTAAGAAGAAGGGCAAAGGATATCAGACGCGCACGAACGGCATCCTGCGGCAGAGCATGTTGTGCGCGAGGGGAAACGGTAGCGTGGCGATATTTCAGCCACGATCCACAGCGGCGTCTCAATCAAAGGACTTGCAAAGCTGGGGCATGGTTTCAACCGCGGTCCGGCTTGACCACGCTCTGCACGTCCTGATCGAGGGCCACCAGGAAGGGCAGAAGGCGCTCGACCGAAAACTGCCGAAACTCCCCGCCAGCATCTTCGAGATGTCGGGCTGTCGAACTCCAAACAATTCCGCCGCTTTCACCTGCTTCAGTCCGCGGTCTTTCCGGATGTTGTCGATCTTTAAAACTAGCTGCGCCTTGACTCGGTGCTTGTCCGCATTGGGCACGCCGATATCCTTGAAACACATCGCCGCGTGCAGTTTCGATAGCCCTTCCCGCGGAATTTTCAACTTGGGATATCGCTATACCACTCCAACGCGGGCGGTCTCATGGGGTATAACTGTTATACCCATACGATTTCATTTCGAAGAGCGCAAGAGCATCCAGTTGCGGGCGAGCCCCAGGAAGGAAATTGGGTTCCAGGAGGCGCAGGAAGTCTTCTCGCACCCGTATTACCTTGACCAGCGTTCGGATTGGCGTGAACAATATCGGGCGATCGGATGGGTCGGAGACAAGTTGTATGCCGTCATCTTGGAGATGCCTTAAGACACCCGAGAGGAACAGGAACTTGATGAAGAACACTCGTAAAACGCGAAAGCTCAAGCCAGCGGAGCGCATCGCCCGCCTCGCCGATCGAGGCAAAAATGTGTCTCGATTCTTCACCCACCGCAGAAAAATGATGGCCTCGATCCAGAGAGTAAATGTCGATCTGGCCTCGGGCATGTTGGAGGAACTGGACCGAGCCGCCGAGGAATTGAATATCAGCCGGCAGGCGGTCATCAAGACGCTGATCCGACAGGCGCTCGACCACCAGTACATGGCGCGAAGGGGTCGTCCTTCAAGGGCCGGAGCATGAGTGAAACTTAGCGAAGCATGGCTAGCGCGAGCTGGCAACTTTGGGCTGTTCGAAATCCGTGGCCTTGGGGCGGCCCTCGACCAGGTGCATGGTATTGAGGATGGTCTCGATCACTGCCTTATTGCCCAGGGCGGTGTTGATCATCACATGATAAAGGGAGCGGGTGGGCCAGTCGGCGTTGAAGTAATGTTTGACGAAGGCGATGCGCTCGCGGTCGATGGTTTCGACTCGCTCTTCGGCTTCCGATTCCGGCAGGCCATCCTGCAGCAGCCGCCGAATTTTTTCCGAGCGCGGGGCGTAAAGGAAAACGTGGAAGGCCCCGGGTTGGTCGCGCAGAAAGTACGGCGCGCCGCGGCCCACCACCACCGCATCGCCCTCCTGTGCGATCTTCGCCGTGATTTCTTCCATCATTTCGACCATGCAGTCGCTGTCAAAGGCTCGGTTTTCGATGGTGGACTGAGCCTCGTGGCTGCCGCGCCAGAAAGTTTTGGCCAGGCGGTAGAAGCGGCTGTCCATGCGCTCGTCGCACCGCCGGACGCTTGCGGCATCCACATTGGCCATGCGGGCGATTTCGTCGGTGAGCAGGCGGTCCCAGAGCTTCCAGCCCAGATAGTCGGCCAGCTGGGCGGCAATGGCGCCGCCGCCGCAGCCATACTCCCGCTCGATGGTAATCAGGCGAAACATTGAGTTCCGTCCATCGGAAGCAATTTTCCGAGCACTAGTGTACCGCGATTCCCCCCGGTTTGCCTTTTTTCATCAGGAAAACCAGCGGGATCATGGCCAGAATCGAGATGCCCAAGAGCCGGAAGTCGTCGATATAGGCAAGCATCGTCGCTTGCCGTTGCACCGTTGCCTGGATCATGGCGTAGGCCTGCTGCGTGGCAAAGGCGGCGCTGGCGCCGTGGGCCCGCATGGCCTCACTTGCGGCGTTCAGCATGGCGCGAAAAGCGGGGTTTCCCGGGGTGAGGTTCTTGGAAAGATCGTTGAGATGAACCTGGGTGCGCCGGTCGAGCATGGTCGTGACCAGGGAAATCCCCACGCTGCCGCCAATGTTGCGCGCCAGGTTCATCAAGCCGGAGGCGGCGTTGTTCTTTTCGCGCGGCAGGAAGGCGTAGGCCGCAGTGTTGATGGGCACGAAGAGAAATGCCATGCCGACCGCCTGAAAGATACGAGCCACAGCCGCGGTGCGAAAGTCGATTTCGAGATCGAAGCCCGCCATGTGGAACAAAGCTCCCGAGAGCACGACCAGGCCGAAAACCAGCAGCCAGCGCGGGCTGTAGCGTGAGAGCAGAAATCCCACCAGGGGCAGCAAAAGCATGATCGCAAAGCCGCCGGGCATGAGCGCGAAGCCCGACTCCTGCGCCGTGTAGCCCAGTAGCGTCTGCATAAAAAGCGGCAGCAGCAGCGTACTGCCGAGCAGGGCAAAGCCCAGCATGAACATCAATAAATTCGAGATGCCGAAGGTGCGATCGCGAAACAGGTGCAGGTCGATGATGGGGTCCTTGTGTCGCCACTCCCATATCACCACAAAGATCAACGAGATCGCGCAGATCACAGAGAGGATCACGATGAAATGGGATTCGAACCAGTCGTCACGCTGGCCTTTGTCGAGGACGACCTGCAACGTTCCCAGGCCCAGCGCCACGAAGCCAAGGCCAATGTAATCGATTTTAGTTTCGCTGAGCTTGCGGCGGCGAAAGTAGGGCGGGTCTTGAATCAGCCGGGTGGTGAGCAAGATCGAAAGGATGCCGACCGGAATGTTGATGAAAAAAATCCAGCGCCAGGTGAAGTTGTCGGTGATCCATCCGCCGAGAGTAGGGCCGATCGCCGGGGCGGTGACCACCGCGACGCCGTAGACCGCAAAGGCCATGCCGCGCTTGGCGGGAGGGAAAGTATCGGCCAGAATGGCTTGCTCGGTGGGCTGCAAGCCTCCGCCGCCGGCGCCCTGCAGCACCCGAAAGAAAATCAGAGTGGCAAGATTGGGCGCAAGGCCGCATAAAAAAGAGCTGATCGTGAACAGGGCCACGCAGCCCATATAAAAATTCTTGCGGCCCAGGATGGAAGAGAGCCAGCCGCTCAGCGGCAGCACGATGGCGTTCGAAACCAGATAGGATGTGAGGACCCAGGTGCTTTCATCCTGCCCCGCGGAAAGGCTGCCGGCAATGTGCGGCAGGGCCACGTTGGCGATGGAAGTGTCGAGCACCTCCATGAAGGTCGCAAGCGTAACCGTGATCGCGATGATCCACGGATTTACCGCCGGACGCCACGCATCAGCATCGTTAAACGTGGCGGCCGAGGCGCTCATTGCCGGATCCAGACCTTGGGATCGACGGACATTCCCGGAAGCAGCGAATGATCTTTATTTTCGCCGGGATCGAGCACGATCTTCACCGGAATGCGCTGCACCACTTTGACGTAGTTGCCCGTGGCGTTCTCCGGTGGCAGCAGGCTGAAGCGGGCGCCGCTGGCTCCGGCAAAGCTATCGACCTTGCCTTTGTACGACCGTCCGCTGGCGTCGACTTCGAAGGTCACGCGCTGGCCGATTTTCATTTCTTTGAGCTGCGTCTCTTTGAAATTGGCGGTGATCCAGACGTCGTCGAGCGGAATCACTTTCAGAAGCTCCTGGCCGGGAGTTACGTTCTGGCCGACTTCGACGGTGCGATTCGTGGCCACCCCCGCGACCGGAGCCATCACTTTGGTGTACTGCAGATTCAGTTGGGCCTGATCGAGGTCGGCTTTTTTCTGCTTCACTTCGGCTTCGGCTTCGTCGGCGCGAGAACGGATCACCTGCATTTGCCGCGGCGCGGTTTGTGCGTTGCGCCAGTTGGCCTCGGCCTGCGCCAGCTTGCCCTGGGCCTGAATCACCTGCGCTTGAGCCGCGTCGGCGTTGGCGCCGGCGGCATCCACCGCGGCGGCGTTGGCCTTCGCATTGGCTACGGCCTGATCGTATTGCTGCTGCGAAATCTCCTGCTTGTCGACCAGTTGCTTGTAGCGCCCGAGATCGTTCTGCGCCTTCACGTTGTTGGCTTCGGCTTCCTGCATTTGTGACTTGGCGGCTTCAAATTGCTGTCGGGCGGCGGCGATTCCGGCCCGCGCGCTCGAGACATCGGCATCCGCCGAGGAAACCTGGCTGCTGGTGCTGACGTCGGTGATGGGAACGTTCACGCCCGCGGCGGAGGCGGCGGCCCGCGCATTTTCATAGTCGGCTTTGGCGCGTTCGTAAGCTACCTGATAATCGGAGGGGTCGATTTCCACCAGCACCGCGCCCGCCTGCACGTATTGATTGTCCTGAAAATTCAGCTTGATGACATGGCCGGAAACTCGGGCGCTCACCGAGTTGATGTGGCCGTCGATCTGCGCGTCGTCGGTCGATTCGTAGCTGGTGACGTAGCGGTAAACGAAAAATCCTACGACCAACAGCACGACCACGCCGATGATGATGGCGATGCGAAAGCCCGGGCTCGACGTGCGCGAAGGATGAGCGCGGTAATCCCGTTCGGTGGCCGGCAGCGGCTGGTTGCGGCCTTCGCTTTGCCCCTGAGGCGGCGAGGCTTCGGGCCGGGCGTTGTCCGCCCGATCTTTAGCCGTCTCGTGATCCGTCCGATGCGTATCCGGCGGGCTTTGCGTAGTGGTCGGTTCCATAGCTTTATGGCATGCCTTTCAGGTAGCGCTTGACTCCCTGTTCCGCGTCGCCAATGGCGCGCGCCAGTTCGATTTTGGCCAGGTTGTGCGCGTACAAACTTTGAATGTAACTCTCATGGGCGCTGGCTACCGATTCCTGTGCCTGCACCACTTCGAGATTATCGGCCACGCCGGCGGAGAAGCGATCTTCGGACTGCACCAGGGCTTCATCCGCCAGACTCACGGAGCTGCGCGCCACCTCTACTTGATCGGCGGCGGAGAGCAAGTCCAGCAGCGATGCGCGCACTTCGTAGTCGATGCGTCCGCGCAGATCGGCCAGTTGCGAGCGCGCCTGCTTCAACTGCGCCTCGGCTTCGAGAACGTCGCTGTGCGTTTTGCCACCGGCGAAGATCGGAATATTAATGCCGCCATCGACCTGCCACGTGCCGTTCGACTGCCCCGGCGTCACCCCGATGTCGCCATAATTCGCATTCAAGTCTAGCGAAGGGTAATGGCCGGCGGTGGCGGCGCGGCGGTTCAATTCGGCGGCGCGCACCTGCGCTACCGCCGATTGATAATCGGAGCGCGAGGTGTAGGCGCGTTCCAAGTAAGTGTCCAGCGGCAGAGGAGTTAGCGCTTGATAGGGCGCTTTCTCGGTCAGAACAAATTCCTGTCCCGCCGCCAGTCCGATCACTCGCGCCAGCGTCAGCTTCTGCTTGGCGTAGTCGTTGCGCGCCGCAATCAGTTGTTGCTGGCGGGTTTGCAATTCGACTTGCGCGCGCAGGGCATCGATGGCGGGAGTTAATCCAGCCTTCAATTGGTCAGCAGCCTTGTCATAGAGGGCCTGCGCGTTCTTGACTTGAGCTTCCGTGGTCTCGATGCGGGCGGAGGTAGCAATGGCCTGAAGGTAGCTGTTGCCCACGGCCAGCACCACCAACTCGCGAGCGTCCTTGTAGGTGTATTGCGCCGATTTAAAGCTTTCGGAAGCGGCCCGCCACTGCTCGAACTGCTTGTAGTTGAATAAAGACTGGCTCACCGAGGCGCGCGCGTCAAAGTAGTTGAAGGGACCGATCACGCGTGGAACCGGGAAGGGAAACACATTGCTCTTGAAACCGAGCGCAGTCAGGCTGGTGGTCTGGGCGTCCTCCTGGATTCGGGCGGAGAGATCGGGCAGCAGGTTGCTGAGTTGCTTCCAGCGCTCGCCTCGCGCCTGCAGGGTCTGATCCCCCGCCAGCAGCAGGCCGAGATTCTGGCGCAGGCCGCGCTCGATGGCCTCCTGAAAACTGAGTTTCAAGATCCCCGGAGTAGCTTTGTCCTCGGGTTCGCTGCCGGTGAAAGGGCTCTGCGAACCGGGCAGGGAAATCGATGGGGTGGGGGCGAGAGTTTGCCCTCTCAGGCGTGCAGCGGACAGCAGGGTGACCACAAAAAAAAGCTTAAAAACCCGGTCGAATGAAAAGCGGGGCATCTCCGATTTATAGAACAAGTCCCCAGAAAAGCAGGTCCTGCGGGACGACCTTTCTTTCGTCGGACTAACCGACTTCTGCCTTAAGCTACCCTGTTAAGAATGCCGATGTAACGCCTTTTTAGTGATGCGTTTAAAAGCCATCGCGACGCAAAAAAAAGCCCTCCAGACGAACTTTATGGTAAGGTGCGAAGGCCTCGCTATGGACCATGATGACCTGCCGGATGCTGGCTCGATAACCGATCAAAGCCGTCCCATGACATGGAAACTATTGTAGCGAAACTGCGATTACCGAAGGCACTTTCCCGCTTCTAAGGAATGCCGATAGAGTGACTAGTGGCGCGCTCGGTACAGCCTCGCCGACTTTTTACGCCCGACTTTTTACGCCCAAGGAGCTTCGTTTCTCAATGACGAGTTCGATCCCAAAGCGCGCGCCGAATCCCCTGGATCGGCGCCGCCGTCGGCATGTGCGCTACCGCGCCGATTTCCGCGTGAGCGTGAATCATCTGCAAGGCGACCACTATCAGGAGGTTGAGGGCCATTGCCGGGATTTATCCGAGGCCGGAATCGGGATTCTATTGGCGACGGAACTCAATCTCGGCGACGTCGCCTCTTTGGGCATAACCTTTCCCGGTACGAGTACTGCTTGGGAGCCGCGGGCCGTAGTCCGCCACCGGCGCGGGTACCAATACGGCTTCGAGTTTCTGGCGCTCAGTCCCGAGCATCGCGAGGCTCTGACGAGATACCTGCAAATTCTGGAGCGTGAAGACGGTTTGGACTGAGGACCTTCATTCACTCCATTCTCGAACCCGCTCTCAAGAATCCGGCCGCCTTACGTGTCATGACTTTGGTCATCTTGCGGGCGGAGGGGTCGCGGTTCAATCTGAAAGCGACACCCGTTTGTAAAACGCGAGATACCACTGCATGAGTGATGGCAAACCGAACGCGGCGGCGGGCGCGGATTGGACTGGACTATTGGCCGACCCGGACCTGGCAAAAAACTTGGGAAAACTGTTGCAGGCCTATCGCGACGCTCCGCCGGAGCGCCGCGACGAGACTCTGCTCTGTGCCATGCAGGAGATCAAACGCCGCGAGATGAAACTAGACGATTCCAGCCTGGGAGCCTCCGCCTCGGCTTCGCCTGCGCCGGCTTCGCGGCCCAGGCCTACGCCAGCCTCATCCTCTCCGCCCTTCGAACCCGACGTTTTCAGTCCGGCTTCGGCTCAGGATCGCCGCCGGCACTCCCGCATCAGGTGCTTCGTGGCGGTGGAGTTGCGCGTCAATGACAGCGACACTCCCATTTGGGGAAATCTTTCCAATACCGGCATTGGCGGATGCCAGGTGCACACCGCCGAGCCGGTTAGCGGCGGCTCCAAGGTCGAAATTGGACTTTGGGTCGCCACCGGCAAAATCTGGGTGAAGGGCTTAGCCCTGAACGGAGTGGTCACCCGCAGCGTCGCTTCCGGCGTGCGCGTTCGTTTCGCTCCCATGGAAGCCACCGAAAAAGAAAATCTGCGGCAGTTTCTCAGGTACGTTCAGGAGACCACCCGATCCTCAACCAGCGAAAGCACCTACCTCCAAATGCTGAAGTAAAGCCTATCCTGCTTCAATTTTTGTTGAATTTCGTTTTCCTCCGGGTGGCGCCATCCTGAGCGTAGTCGCTTTTCAGGCCAAGCGAAGGATATCCCTGACAAGTCTTTCGGCGCGCGCGAGATCCCTCACCAGGGCGGAACTGCGCCGGGTTTCGGGGAGGCGTACTTCAAATAAGACAACGACACCATAAATCAAACTGAGCCACCACCCGCTTTCGCCCGTATTCACCACGAATCTTCCCATATCCGGCATTTCCGCTAGCTTGGGAGCGGCCTGCTTTTTTCACACTCCCGTCGCCATATCTTGACAAGAAAATTGATACACTCGTTGCGGTAGGTGAAACCCTTTGTGCCCGGTGGACTCTAATAGACTGCCGAGGGATCAGCCACTTCCGATTTTTGTTTCTTGGCTCGATTTTTGTTTCTTGGAAGGAGCACGCATGGTAGCCAGCGAACAGGCGGTTGTAACCGGTCAGCAGTTGGATACGTTGAGCGTCAACACCATCCGCACTCTGGCCATCGACGCTGTGCAGAAGGCCAATAGCGGCCATCCCGGCGCGCCCATGGCCCTGGCTCCCGTGGCCTATACCCTGTGGCAGGAGTTTCTGCGTTACGACCCGGAAGAACCCAACTGGCTGAACCGCGACCGCTTTGTGCTCTCTAACGGCCACGCCTCCATGCTGCTCTATTCGTTGCTTTACCTGGCCGGCGTGCGGCGGGTCGACGAAAACGGCGAGGTTTTGAGAGAGCTGACCATGCCCCTGGAGGAGATCAAGCGCTTCCGCCAATTGGGCAGCAGAACTCCGGGGCATCCTGAATCGCATATCACCTCCGGCGTAGAGACTACGACGGGGCCGCTCGGCCAGGGCGTGGGCAACAGCGTGGGCATGGCTATCGCCAGCCGGTGGCAGGCGGCGAACTTCAATCGCCCTGGGTTTGAGGTTTTTGATTTCGATGTCTACGCCATGTGCTCCGATGGCGACCTGATGGAAGGCATCGGCGGCGAGGCGGCTTCGCTGGCCGGGCATCTCAAGCTTTCCAATCTTTGCTGGATGTACGACTACAACCACGTCACCCTCGATGGCCCCGCGAGTTGGTCGTTTAGCGAAGATGTGGCCACGCGCTTCATCGGTTATGGCTGGAATGTGACGCGCGTCGCCGACGCCAATGATCTGGACATGCTTGCCCGGGCCTTTGAAACCTTCAAGAAGACCACGGATCGTCCCACGTTGATTATCGTGGACACGCACATCGGTTATGGTTCTCCGCACAAGCAGGATTCCAATGCATCGCACGGCGAGCCGCTGGGCGAAGAAGAAGTCCGGCTGACGAAAAAGTTCTACGGCTGGCCGGAAGATGCCAAGTTTCTGGTTCCCGAAGGCGTGATCGAACACTTCAAAGATGGAATCGGCAAGCGCGGGCGCGAAGCCCGGAGCCAGTGGGGGAAGATGTTCGAGGGCTACACGCAGAAGTATCCCGAACTTGCCGAGCGCTTGCACCGCATGCAGCGTCGTGAGCTGCCCGAAGGCTGGGATAAGAACCTGCCGAGTTTTGCGGCCGACGCGAAAGGTATTGCCACGCGCGAGAGTTCGGGCAAAGTGCTGAACGCGCTGGCGCAGAATATACCGTGGTTGATCGGCGGTTCGGCCGATCTCGCCACTTCGAACAAAACCAATCTCAACGGCCTTGGCGATGTCGAGGCCGGCAGCTATTCCGGGCGCAATCTGCACTTCGGCGTGCGCGAGCATGTCGTGGGCGCGAGTGTGAATGGTCTTGTCGTTTCCGGCATCCGGGCCTTCGGGGCGACGTTCTTCAACTTTAGCGATTACATGCGCGCCAGCATTCGTTTGGCGGCGCTGTCGGAGATCCCCTCGATATTTATCTTTACCCATGACTCGATCGGCGTGGGAGAAGATGGCCCGACGCACCAACCCATCGAGCAACTGGCGTCGCTGCGCGCCATGCCCAACCTGATCGTGCTCCGTCCCGGCGACGCCAATGAGGCAGTCGAAGCCTGGAAGATCATCGCGCGGTTGCAGCATGAGCCTGTGGCGCTGGTGTTAACCCGGCAGGCGCTGCCCACTCTCGATCGCACCAAATACGCGGCGGCCTCGGGAACCACCCGCGGAGCCTATGTTCTCGCCGACGCGCCTTCCGGCAAGCCCGAAGTTATTCTCATCGGCACCGGCAGCGAAGTTTCCCTATGCATTGACGCCTACGAGAAGCTGAAGTCGGAAGGCGTACAAGCGCGAGTCGTGAGCATGCCCTCGTGGGAGATTTTCGAACGCCAGGATGCGGCCTACAAAGAGAGCGTTCTGCCGGCTGCGGTCACGGCAAGGGTTTCGGTGGAGATGGCCGCAACCTTTGGCTGGGAGCGCTGGGTAGGGCTTAAGGGACGCACGGTTGGCATGCACCGCTTCGGCGCCTCCGCGCCCTTGAAAGACTTGCTGAAGTTTTTTGGCTTTACCGTGGAAACTGTCGTCGCCGAGGCGCGCAAGGCGATGGCCGAAAAGTAAGCCACATGCACCTGTTGGCACAATCCGTTCAAGCGACGTCCGCCGTCGACTCACAAGGAGATCATCATCATGAATCCCACCGGAGTACTGGAAACCGCGAAAGCTACCAACCCTCTTAAAGCTCTGCTCAGCTATGGGCAGTCGATGTGGCTGGATTACATTCGCCGCGATCTCATCACCACCGGGCAGCTCAAGAAAATGATCGACGACGATGGGCTGCGCGGCATGACTTCAAACCCCTCGATCTTCGAGAAGGCCATCGGCGAGAGTTCGCTCTACGACGATCTGTTGAAGACCCTGGCCACGCGCAAGGATCTCGACACCACCGCGCGCTACGAGCAGATTGCCATTCGCGACATTCAAGGCGCAGCCGATCAGCTGCGCGGAGTGTATGAGAATTCGCAATTCCGGGACGGCTACGTGAGCCTCGAGGTTTCTCCGTTGCTGGCGATGAAAACCGCCGAGACCATCGAGGAAGGCCGCCGCTTGTGGAAAACGGTCGATCGCGAGAATGTGATGATCAAGGTTCCCGGCACCGCCGAGGGGCTACCCGCGATCAGGCAGCTCATCGGCGAAGGCATCAACATCAACGTAACCCTGCTGTTCGCGCAGGAAGTGTACGAGAAGGTTGCTCAGGCCTACATCGAAGGCCTCGAGGATCTGGCCAAGCGCGGCGGCAATTTGAAGAAGATGGCCGGAGTCGCCAGCTTTTTCATCAGCCGGATCGACACCCTGATCGATTCGATGATCGAAGACAAGCTTAAGACCACCGCCGACGCGCAACAGAAGGCGCTGCTCAAGAGCCTGCTCGGTAAAGTGGCCATCGCGAACGGCAAGCTGACCTACAAGGCGTATCAGCGCATCTTCAGTGGCCCGCGCTGGCAAGCCCTCGTATCTCAGGGGGCGCAGACCCAGCGCGTGTTGTGGGCGAGCACCAGCACCAAGAATCCCGCTTATCGCGATGTGATGTACGTGGAAGAACTGATTGGCCCCGACACGGTCGATACCATGCCGCCCGCCACCATCGATGCCTTCCGCGATCACGGCAAGCTGCGCAACAGCCTGACCGAAGATATTGCAGCCGCGCAGAAAACCATGGACGATCTGGCGAAGGCCGGAATCTCCATGAAAGAAGTGACTACGAAGCTCACCAACGACGGCGTGAAGCTCTTCGCCGATGCATTCCACAAATTGCTGGCCGCGGTGGAAAAAAGCACGCAGCAAAAAGGACAGAGCGCGTGAACCGTCCGAAGTTTTGACGAGCACGCTGCGCGGCAGCAGGTAGCGCCGGCATCTGGCCGGCTGTCCCGGGGGCGTCTCGCCCTCGGATGCGTCGGGCGTGATGCCCGCCTGACAGCCGCCCAGACTGCCGCGTTACCCCAGGGAAAAGATTCCGAGGACTCTAAAAATGGCTCCAGTGGCGGAACAAGCGGCGGCAGCCAAACCCCGCGTCGGCAAACAAAGCGACCCGTGCGTGATGGTAATCTTTGGCGCGGCCGGCGATCTCACGGCGCGCCTGTTAATCCCCGCGCTCTACAATCTCTCTCGCGCCGACCTGCTCTCCAAGGAATTTGCCGTGCTGGGCGTGGCCCGGGCCGCCATGTCGGACGAGGATTTTCGCAAACGCATCCTCGACGACGTAAAACAATACTGCGGCGAGTGCATCGACACCGATACCTGGGAGAATTTCTCGCGCCGCTTCTACTACTTTGCCGGCGACTTCAACGACGACAAGCTTTACCCCGAGATCAAAGAGCGCATGGCTTGCATCGACCGCGATCACAACACTCATCAAAACGCTTTCTTCTATCTGGCGACCGCGCCCAGTTTCTTCGGGCCGATCGTGGAAAAACTCGCGGCCAACGGCATGATGGCGCAGGACGACGGGCACTGGCGCCGGGTCGTGATCGAAAAGCCCTTTGGCCACGACCTGGAATCGGCCAAGGCTTTGAATCAGAAGATTCTCAAGCTGGTCGACGAAAAGCAGATCTACCGCATCGATCACTACCTGGGCAAAGAGACGGTGCAGAACATCATGGCATTCCGTTTCGCCAACGGAATCTTCGAGCCCATCTGGAATCGCCGCTACATCGATCACGTGCAGATTTCGGTGGCCGAAACCGTGGGCGTGGAAGGCCGCGGCAGCTACTTCGAACATGCCGGCTCGCTGCGCGACATGGTGCCCAATCACATCATGCAGCTGATCAGCTTGACTTCGATGGAGCCTCCCATCTCGTTCGACGCCAACGCGGTGCGCGACGAGCAGGCAAAAATCTTGAACGCCATCCAGCCCATCAGCGACGAAGAGGTCCTCAGCCGCTCGGTGCGCGGGCAATACGGCGAAGGCACCATGGAGGGCGAACGCGTGGTTGCGTACCGCGCCGAAGCGGACGTGGCCCCGGATTCGCGCACCGAAACCTACGTCGCCATGAAGCTTCTCATCGATAACTGGCGCTGGGCCGACGTGCCCTTTTATTTGCGCACCGGAAAGCGCATGCCGGCGCGCAGCACCAATATTGTGATTCAATTCCGCCAGGCTCCCTTTGTTTTATTTCGTGATACCTCCGTCGAGCACCTCATGCCCAACCAGTTGGTGCTGCACATTCAGCCCGAGGAAGGCATCTCGCTACAATTCGCGGCCAAGGTTCCGGGGCCGATCATGCGCCTGGGCACGGTCGACATGAATTTCGAATATCAGGAATATTTTGGCAAGCAGCCCAGCACCGGCTATGAGCGCCTGCTGCACGACTGCATGATCGGTGACCAGACTCTATTTCAGCGCGCCGACATGGTGGAGGCGGGCTGGAGTATAGTGAATCCGGTGCTGGATTTGTGGAAGGCGCTGCCTCCGCGGAATTTCCCCAACTACGCCTCCGGCACCTGGGGGCCGCGGGAGGCCGACGAACTGCTCGAGCGCGACGGGCGCAGTTGGAGGAATTTCGAAAAATGATTTTGGCCGGCGACATTGGCGGCACCAACGCTCGATTGGCCTATTTTCAACCCCAAAACGGCAGCCTCAAACTGGTTTCTGAGCGGGTTTTTCCCAGCCGCGAGTACAGCGAACTGGGCGACATCGTCTCCAAGTTTCTTGAGGACTCTAAGACCCGGCCCGAAGTGGCCTGCTTCGGCATCGCCGGCCCGGTGCGCAACGGGCGGGTGGAAACCTCGAATCTCCCCTGGGTCATCGAACAGTCGCGCCTCGCCAAACAAATCGCTTTGCCGGCCACGATTTTGATCAACGATCTCGAGGCCGGAGCCTGGGGCATCGGCGGCCTCACCCCGCAGGATATGGTTCCACTCAACCATGTGGGAGCCTCCACGGGCAACCAGGCAGTGGTCGCACCCGGCACCGGCCTCGGCGAAGCGGGCCTGTACTGGAATGGCAGCCGCTTCGAGGTTTTTGCCTGCGAGGGCGGGCACTCCGATTTCGCGCCGCAAGGCGATCTGCAGATCGAATTGCTCCGCTTTCTCACTCACCGCTTCGGGCACGTCAGCTACGAACGAATTTTATCCGGCCCCGGCCTGGTGAATGTGTACGAATTTCTGCGCGAAAAAAAATCCGCCGAAGAGCCCGCCGAATTTGCCGCAAAGCTCGCGAACGCAGATGCTGCAGCCATGATCTCCGCAGCCGCTCTGGATGGTTCGAACCCACTGGCCGGGCAGGCTCTCGATCTCTGGATTTCCATCTATGGCGCGGAAGCCGGCAATGTCGCGCTAAAAATCATGGCGACCGGCGGTATCTATCTGAGCGGGGGAATCTCGCCCAAAATTCTGCCCAAGCTAAAAACCTCCGGCTTTATGGCCGCGTTTCTCGATAAAGGCAGGTTGCGCCCGTTGCTGGCGGCGATCCCGGTTCATGTCGTCACCAACGATAAGGCCGGATTGCTGGGCGCGGCGCGCTGCGCCGCCACCACTGGAGGCGGCAAATCCTGACCGCAGCTTCTACTCAAACTGCTACTTGAACTGCGCCGCTTTGCTTCTCGCGTCGTCAGCCTGCGAGCTCAGACCCTTGGCTTGGTAGGCGTCGGCCAGCGCATTCTCTACTTCCGCGCCATCCCCGCTTATCTTTTTTTCTTCGAGGAAAGCTGCGATCGCGTCATCGTATCGCTTCAATTTGGCATAAGAGATTCCGAGGTTGTAATTCACTCCATCCGCTCCAGGAGCGAGGCGCGCCGCGGTTTTAAATTCTTCGACCGCGGCCGGATGATTGCCTTCGGCCGCCAGCGCCAGACCGAATCCGAAGTGAGCCTCGCCATTATTTGCGTCCTGATTGATGGCCAGCTCGAAGGCGTCTTTCGCATCCTGCGCCCGATTTTCGTTGAAATAAACCATCCCCAACAGAGTGCGGGCATCGGTGTTCTGCGGCTGCAGCTCAAGCGCCCGCTTCAGTTGTGTTTCCGCCTTAGCGTAGTCCCCTTGGCTGAAATAGGCTTGCGCCAAATCGAAGCGCGCGGGGACAAAATCGGGCCGCTGCTTCACCATGTTTTCCAGCTTCGCCACGCTGCCACCGGAGGGATTTTCCCCGCCGAGGCTCGCCCGGCCAAAGCGGAACGGAAAGCCGTAGCGGCGGGCAACTCCAGCAGCCACGCCGGCAAGCAGGAGAAAGCTGAACAAGAAAATGGCAATGCGCCGCGCGGCATGTTCCTGGTGCGGAGCGAGGAGGGCGATGAGCGTGCCGACGATTAGCCCGGTAACCAGTCCGCCAATGTGCGCAGTGTTGTCGATGCCGGGCATCAGCTGTCCGAAAATAAGGTTGTAGATCACAAACGCCCCCAGGCTGCGTAGCGTGCCGGAGAGAGCGCTGCGCGGCACAGAAAACTCGCCCAGCTTGAAAGCCGCGATCAGCGCGCCGGCCAGTCCGAAGATGGCTCCTGATGCGCCCACGCTGGGCCCGTTAGGATGCCAGGCAACACTGGCCAGGCTCGCCCCAACTCCGCAGATAAGATAAATGCCCGCGTAAGTCCAAGCCCCGTAGAGCGCCTCGCATAGCGCGCCCAGATTCCACAGGCACCACATGTTGAAGGCAATGTGAATAAGCCCGCCGTGCATGAATACATTGGTAATCAGCCGCCACCACTCTCCCGAAAGCGTGAGCGGCCCGTAGTTCGCCCCCCAGCGAATACTGTCTTGAATGGGAAAATCCATCACGGCGCCGGAAGCCAGCACCATCGCGATAAACACGGCGGCATTGATGCCGAAGATAATCTGCGTCAGCCCAATGCTGGATTGGCCGCGCCGCGCCCATGGCGCACGCATGACCGGCTGCGGCGCGTTTTCGGCGAGTTCGCCGCGCTGGTAAGCCTCGTGCTGCACACACCACTGGCAGATCTTTTTGCCGAAGGAAAAGCCCGGCATCTGCCGGCCGCATCGAATGCAATTTGCCATGGGTTGTTTAAAAGAGTATCAGCAGTGAGAGGCGGGGTAAAAGTCAGTCGCAGGAAAAGGATGCAGCCACCACCGTCACAGGCTCCGTGTCAGAGAGTCCTGTTGATCCAGAGGCAGTTGGACAAAGGCTCCGGCGGCGGCTGCTTTTAGCGCGTTGTAGGTTTGCAGGCCGTCGATCTCGCCCGCGGTGCGCAGCCCGGAGAGTTCCGCATTCGGGGCCAGTATCTCCGAGCGCACAAGCAACCGAAAGCGCAGCTTGCACCTGGTCAGCAGGGCGTACAGGCGGACGTCGATTGCCCTTTCCAGCAGTGTGGAAGCCAGGCTGGCGCGGCGAGGATCATGGCTGTTTTTTTCCGCGTGGGCGTACTCCACTAGGACCGCGGCATTGTGAGCCATGCGGCGGGTCAACTCGAGGAACAAACGCATGCGCTTGCGCTGCGCTTCGCGAAACTGCGGGGGGCGCAGCTTCCAGCGAGATTCAAACTCGGCCGCCGGGTCGAGCAGCGACTCGGCCAGGGAAATATCCACCGGGTAGAGGAAGGGAATGACGTCGTCGGCGTCGACGTCGCGCTTGGGAAAGCGGCCCCAGGCGCAGCGCAACATGTAGACGCACGAGGCCGCGCCCCACGCCACGATCAACCAGGTAAAGACGACAGAAACCATAATCTACCGCATCCTCCGCAACGCGTCCTTGTATTGTTGTAGATCACCGGGGGAAGGGGCCGACAGCTCCGAACTCGGGTTCTGCGTCTTTTGCGGCACGCTGAAAAACCAAATCCAAATCAACACGGCAACAGAGTATGCCACAAGTGAGGTCACATCCCACAAAAATATGAATTTTGTTCCAAAATCCGAAACTTTGCTCGTGATCACCAGTTCGACCGTAGAGTAAAGCCCGAACCCTGTGGCGACGCCAAAAGAGTATTGGCGCCAGCGCAGGCCAAGGACCGGGACGAGGGTTACCAGTCCCGCGAAGACGATTACTTGGACGAACCTGACAGCCGTCTCACCCATGACGATATAGAAAAGCACTCCGCCCAGGCGTGAAGGAACGTCGTGGGCACGGGCGAGGCTTATGCCGACCCCCGCGATAAGAATCGCGGGAAATATCAGTTGCCCCCACCAGGCTCGGACTAATTTTCCGAGAACTGCGCGAAGGACTTCGTACATCACGAGCATTCCGAGTAGATCGTAGCCAGCTTCAGTCAGCCAGTAGGTTGCGTAGTAGGGACGCGGGTGTTCATGGACTATAAACCGAGCCAGACCCGCAACCACCGCAAATGCTGCATATAGAAAAAATCCCGGTGTTGACTTGTAAGCGCGCCTCCTGGCCAGCACCGCGAGCAGCACCACAAGAAGACCCAGCGGGACGTACCAGATCAGCGAGTTCATATACCGGGAGCAGCTTATCTCATCTGCCCCCGGCCTTCGAAACTAATTTTGCCACGCGATCCTCTATCTGGGGTGCGGCATCGAGCTCCCCGGAGGCGGTGGTGGATGGGTTCCCGGCCCATCGGCTAGCGCTTGTGCAGCGAATAACATGAGCAACAGCGTAACTGCGAGGATTCGTTTCATTCTTGCTTCTCCTTATAGGGGGATTCCCCGGAAACAGTGTAGTCGGGGACGCACGAACGTGGGTACTTTTGAGCGTTAGCCGGATTTTCCTCATCAGCGAAGCTCACCCGGCGCGGGGCAGGTTTCCGAGCCCGGAGCGTATCACCTCATACAGCGCGGCAATGCCGAGGAGACAGTAGCCGGCTTCAGTACTCCAATAGGGTGGCGAAGTAAGGGCGCGGGTGGTTGTGAGTTACGAAACGAGCTCCGCTCGCCGCCACTCCGAAAGCTACATAGGCAAAAAACCAAGGGGCGGCTTTATACGCGCGGCCGAGCAGCAACACCCAAAGCAGCAGCGCCAACAATCACAGCGGTAGATACTGCAGAAACGAAAATCATCACGCCGCAAGCAGCACATCTCACCCGCGCGTCGCCGCAGAACAGATTAGTGGATGGTCTTCGTCTTGCGCGACATGTAATCCATCAGCAGGTATTGCCCCAGCGTGTATGGGGTGGTGAAGTAGGCCTTCCCGCGGCACATCTCGGTGACTTTCTGCACGAATTGCACCAGGCCGTAATCGGAGGCGAGCATAAAAGTATTGATCAGAACCCCAGCCCGCTTGCACTTCGAAACTTCTTCCAGTGTCTGGCTCACCACTAGCGGATCGAGGCCGAAGGCGTTTTTATAAATACGTCCGTCCTCCAGCGTGAGCGCGGAGGGCTTTCCGTCCGTGATCATGACGATCTGTTTCATGTCTTTGCGCTGCCGTTGCAGAATTCTTTGCGCCAGGCGCAGGCCTTCGCGCGTGTTGGTGTAGTAGGGGCCAACTTTGACACGGGCCAGTTGCGAAAGCGGCACCTCTTCGGCGGAGTCGTGGAAGAGCACCAGCGAGAGCGAATCGCCGGGATACTGCGTGCGAATTAAATGCGACAGCGCCATGGCTACTTTTTTCGCTGGGGTGAAGCGGTCTTCGCCGTAGAGAATCATCGAGTGCGAGCAGTCCAGCATCAACACCGTGGCGCAGGAAGATTGGTACTCGCACTGGTGCACTTGCAGGTCGGAGTATTCGATGTTGAGCGGCAGGCTCAGGCCTTCGCGCTGAATCGCGTTCGAAAGCGTAGCCGTGATGTCGAGATTCAGAGCGTCCCCGAATTCGTACGTGCGGGAGGCTCCGCTGGCCTCGATGCCGGTGGCGAGGTCGCGCGTGTCGTGGCGTCCAAAGCTCGACTTGCCGAGCGATCCCAGCAGATTGCGCAAAGATTTGAAGCCGAGGAAGTCGAGGCTCTTGTCGGTGATTTCGAATTTAGCCTGCTGGGCGTTTTCACCGACTTGTCCGCCGACGCCGGAGGGACGCGAAGGATCGGGCGGCTGGTCGATCGAAATATAATCTTCTTGCTGCATGCGCTCGATCAACTTTTCGATGAGTTCGCCGAGTTCGCCATCGGCCGCCATCTGCTGCAAGCGTTCGCGCATGTCTTCGTCGAATTGATCGCCCTCCATCAAGGCCCGCTCGATGGCGCGCCGCAGGTCGTCGAGATTCTGCTCGCCCTCCGGCATCTCATACCACATGTCGCTCTGAAAGCCGCTCTGCAGCAGGTAATCGGAGAGCGCGCCCAGCAAGTCTTCCAGGCTCATTTCGCCGGCGGCGTCGGGCACGTATTTAGAGTAGCGGATGCGTTTCATGGAAACAGCCCGTCAGCTATCAGCTAACCCAATCTAACCCTATCAAAACTCGATGCGCCCTTGTGTACGCCTGTGCCTGCCCAGCTTGCTCTACCCATAGCCGATAGGCTGACAGCTAGTTAAACTGTCTCCTCTGCCGGTACGGCGGTTCTTCCTTCTCGAATGCTTTCTCGCGCTCGCGCGGCTCGGGCTTTTTTTCTCCTGCCTTGAAGACGCGTTCTTCGTTGCGGCCGATGCGCTTGTGTGCGTGCAGGCCTTCGAGAATGAATTCCGCCGCCGAGACTTGCTGCTCCGGACTTTCTTTTTGCGAAACCCCAAGCGGCCCCAGCTTTTCGATGAGCCCTTGAATTTCCTTCAGATTTTCTAATGCTTCGAGCGCCGGGACGGAATCCGACAACTGAATCTCGCCGCCCAGGTCGAACCACTGCACGATCTGTTGCACATTGGCTCCGGTGAAATATTCGTCGTAAGTTTTCGCGATGGCCGCGCGAATGAGTTCGCGCGATACGTGGTCGGCACCCTTCATCTCGCCTTCGTACTCGAGTTCGAGTTTGCCGGTGATCGCGGGCAGCGCAGCATAAACGTCGCTGACCCGCGGCACCACTAGCTTTTCGTCGTTGCGAATGGCGCGGCGCTCGGCGTTCGAGATCACATTCTCCATCGCGGAAATCGGCAGGCGCTGGCTGACGCCGGAGCGCTTGTCGATTTTCTTATCTTCACGGGCGGCGAAGGCGATGCGCTCGATCACCTGCTGAATATAGATGGGCAGGTGCATGGCATGACCGTTGCGGCGAGTCCAGGCTTCCTGCGCGGTGATGGCGATGCCCTCATCCACGGTCGCAGGATAGTGTGTGCGAATCTCCGAGCCGATGCGGTCCTTGAGCGGCGTGATGATTTTTCCGCGAGCGGTGTAGTCTTCGGGATTCGCGCTGAACACGATGGCAATATCGAGCGGCAGTCTGATGGGATAGCCTTTGATCTGTACATCGCCTTCCTGCATGATATTGAACAGGCCGACCTGAATTTTTCCCGCGAGGTCGGGAAGTTCGTTGATGGCGAAGATGCCGCGATTGGCGCGGGGCAGCAGGCCGTAGTGAACCGTGAACTCGCTCGAGAGTTCGTGTCCGCCGCGCGCCGCTTTGATGGGGTCGATATCGCCGATCAGGTCGGCGATGGTCACGTCCGGCGTGGCCAGCTTCTCCACATAACGCTGATCGGGAGTCAGATAGGCGATGGGCGTCTCGTCGCCGAGAGCGGCGACTTCTTCGCGGCAGCGGCGGCAGATCGGGTCATAAGGGTTGTCGCGGATTTCGCAGCCGGCAATGTAGGGCATCTGCGCATCGAGCAGCGTCGTCAAGGCGCGCAGGATGCGGCTTTTGGCCTGCCCGCGCAGCCCCAGCAAAATAAAATTATGGCGCGAGAGGATGGCATTGACGATTTGCGGCACGACCGTGTCGTCGTAGCCAACGATACCAGGGAAAATGCTTGCGTCGTCGTTCCCGCGCAGGCGGGCCATCAGATTCTCGCGCAGTTCGTCTTTCACGCGGCGAGTGCGCAAACGTTCTCCAGAAAATGCACTGCGGCGCAGTTCGCCAAGTGTGCGCGGAAGACTCATGAAGGAACCCCCGAGAAGAATACTTGTTTGAATTATACGCGGAAGGGCGGGCTTCGGGCCTCGGCGATCGGCGAGCGGTGCCTTCGGTTTCTGGTGGATATCCCCACGCCTTGCAGTGTTGAGTGGTGCTCAAAACCTTCATCACAGGGAATACAGGGTAAACCGAAGGCGAGGCGATACCGCAGAAACGTGAAAGCCGAAAACCGCAGCCCGAGAGCCGGCAGCCGGGAGGCGATCTTACCGCACGTGGCCGTTGCCACCCGCCCGCTGTCTCGCACGAGCCGCGCGATGCAGGTTGGGAATCAGAGTTTCCAGATAGGCGATGAGCAAGTGGAGCCGCTCCCCTTCAGAGCGCAGGGCCAGCAGCTTTTGTTTGAAATCGAGGTCGAGCGGCAGGGAGCCGGCCAGATAAAACGTGAGTGACGCGGGATCGGCGGCCGAAAGATCCTGTTTCGCTCCAGCCAGCGCCAGCAGTTCAGAGTGCAACTGAACCGCGCGCGCGGTATCTTCGGCGGGCGGTTCTCCGGGCTCGTCGTCGATCATCACAACTTCGGCGCGTAAAAAAGAACGCTCCTGGTTCACCCGGACCAGTTCGAAGCGCTGGCGACCCTCGGAGACGAGATCCAGTTTCCCATCGGGATATTCTTTTACCACGGTGACAATTTCCGCCGTGCACCCGATGTCGGAAAGATTCTGTTCGACCGCGCGCACCACTCCAAACACGCGATTCTGCGTCAGGCACTCGCCGATCATCTCCTTGTACCGCGGTTCGAAGACGTGCAACGGCAGCGGAGTGCCGGGAAATAGAACCACGTCGAGCGGGAATAAAGGTAGAAGGGCGTCCAAGGAGTCTCCGGTGGCGGCGCGGCGAAGGCCGCCGCTCTCTGATTGTACGCTACGCGGCGCGTGCCTCCATCAAACTTGCGGTTGACTTTCAGCGGGCCGGAGCATAAAAGCACGACATGGAATGGGCTGGCAAAGTCGTCGTGGTTACGGGCGCTTCGATGGGAATCGGTGAGGCGATCGCAAAAACGTTTTGCGATCAGGGCGCGAGGGTTGTGCTTTTATCTCGCGATGCCGCAAGAATCGATGCGGCCCGGGAGAGAGTTGGGCATCCCGAAAGAACCCTGGCCATGGCCTGCGACGTGCGCCATCGCGAGGATATCGATCGCGCCGTGGGCCTCACCCTGCACCACTTTCAGCGCATCGACGTGTGGGTGAACAACGCCGGGCACGGCTTGATGGATTCCGTGGCCCAGGTGGATATGGCCAAGCTTCGGGAAATGTTCGACACAAATCTGTTTGGGGCGGTCGCGGCCATGCAGGCTGTGATCGCGGTGATGCGGCGGCAGGGCGGCGGCACCGTTATCAATATCTCGAGCGTCGCAGGACATATTCCGCTTCCGTTTCACGCGGGCTACAGCGCAACAAAGTTCGCTTTGAATGCGATGGGCAAGGCGGCGGGCGTGGAGTTGAAGAAAGATGGCATTCACGTGCTCACGGTCTGTCCGGGATACGTGCGAACCGATTTTGGCAAGAACGCGGTGCGTGGCAATGAATCGAAACAAGTGCGTCCCGGCGCGGTGAAAGGGATCAGCGCAGAGCGCGTAGCCCAGGCGACTCTGCGCGGCTATCTGAAACACAAGAGGGAAGTGATCGTGCCCTGGACCATGGTTGTGCCGCAAAAGATTTATCAGATGTTTCCCGGACTCGTGGAGTGGGCCATGGGGCGGATGGCTGGGTGATTGGCGAACGGCACACAAAGCCCAAAACCTAAAGCCTAAAGCCTAAAGCCTAAAGCCTAAAGCGCTACTCCAACTCCGCCAGCATAGCCTCCATCTCGTTTTGCGCGTGCGAATTTCCAGTCCGGCGGGCTGAGGCGATGCCGTTCGTCAGCATGCTTTTCGCCTCCGCGACGCGGTTGGCTTTGGCTAATGCTTGCGCCGCCATGAAGTAGCCGGGCGTGTAGTCGGGATTGTTCTTGATCAGCGTGGAGAACTCAGTCAGGGAGCGCTCGAGGTCTCCCCGGTTCGAGTATTCCATTGCCAGGCCGTAGCGGGCAAAGGCGTCATTCGGATTCTGCGCGAGAATATCGTTGAGTGCGGCGATGCGGTCCATGGCAGTTCTCGGTTCGATGAGGTTACTATAAATGTTTGTCTCGATTCTAACGGGTGGGTATTTCGGGAGTGGCTCAATCCGAACTTCTTCTGATGGCGTCATCCAGAGCAGAGCCGCTTTTCAGGCGGAGCGAAGGATCTCCCACGGCGCATGGCTTTGTGTTCACGGGATCCCCCACCCCTCTGAACGGCGCCGGGTTCGGGATGGCGCCCCGAAAAAGAGACCGAGTCAAAGCCACTCCTGGTAATTCGATTAAAGTTGTTCGCACTTGGCGCGGTAGAATTATGCTTCTTTAACAATTTCGCGAGTTCGCTGGAGGAATGCCGGTGGCGTGTCCGTTTTTTATGCCGATGGGAAAAATAGCGGGTGGGAGCTGGCTGCATGCGGCGCGCCTTCCCCTAGGAGACGGATGGAGCGGGCACTGTACCGCGCCGGGACACGATGGCGAGATTCCCCGAGAGGACGAATTGAGGGAGTTGTGCAACCTCGGCTATGCCGAAGGCTGCCGACGATTGCCCCAGGAGCGCCCGTGGGATTCGATTCGCTTCGGAGCAAGAACGCTCGACGATGGCGTGGACAGTGCAAACAGCGGACGCATCCAGCTCCGCTATGTATGCGAGCGCCAGCACCGTCCCGCCGATCACGGAACACTGACTTTCGATGTTGCCCGCGCGTGCTGCGAACAACCGCATCAAGACAGTCGACTGCAGCGCATGGCGGAGTGTTTTCTGACCTCCTATCTGGAAAAGAGAAAGGCCGGGAAAGCGACGCCAGCGGCCAGCTAGCAAAATCTTGCGGCGGAAGAAAGAAGATCATGAGCCAGAAAACTGCGACGGAAGAAATACTGATGCCCCGGCCGGTGCGCGATTCGCAATCGGAGATGGCCGAACTGGTTTTGCCCAACGACGCCAACCCTCTGGGCGCGCTGCTCGGCGGCCGCCTCATGCACTGGATCGATCTCGCCGGCGCTATGGCGATTCATCGCCACGCCCGCAGCTACGCGGTAACGGCGTCAGTCGATCACATCGACTTTTTGGTCCCGGTGCGCGTGGGCGATCTGGTAATTCTGCGCTCGTCGGTGAACCGCGTTTTTCAAACTTCGGCGGAAGTCGGCGTGAAGGTCTTCGTGGAAAATTACATCGCCGATACCGCGCAGCACGTGGCCTCGGCGTATCTCACGTTCGTCGCCGTGGATGCCCGCGGAAACCACCTTAAAATTCCAGCGGTGATTCCGCAGACAGAAGAGCAAAAGCGGCGCTATGACGATGCGGGCAAGCGCCGCGAGATTCGGCGCGCGCACCTGGAGCGGCGTAGGAAGGCGAAATAAAGATAGCACCCGGGGCTTCGCCCAAGGCTTGGACAGGCGAGGCGGCTGTCGCCACATCAGCCCTTGCAATCGGTGCAAGCCTCGGCATCTTCAATCCCCTGTATAATTGAGGCTTCTAGCGATCCTGATTTTATCCGTGGAGTGTGATCCCTTGGATGCACATATGCCGATTCCGCCCGGGCAGGCTGCGCCGGCACCGCAGCCCTTGCCGGGAGTGGATGCCATCATCGCCGTGGGTTCGGGCAAAGGTGGCGTGGGCAAGACCACGCTGTCAGTGAACCTCGCCGTTGCGATGGCGAAGATGGGGTACAAAGTCGGCCTGCTCGATGCCGATGTTTACGGGCCGAACGTGCCGCTGATGCTGGGCGTGAGCGGTCAGCCGAAGATGGCCGGGGAGAACCGCATCGAGCCGCTGCAGGCCTTCGGGCTAAAAGTAATTTCAGTTGGCTTTCTCAATCCCGGCGATAAGCCCGTGATCTGGCGTGGCCCCATGCTGCATCAGATCGTGAAGCAATTTCTCGGAATGGTCGAGTGGGGACAACTCGACTACATGGTCGTCGACCTGCCGCCGGGCACGGGCGATATCGCGCTGTCGCTGGTGCAGAACGTTCCGCTTACCGGAGCGGTCGTGGTTTCCACTCCATCGGATGTTTCGTTGCAGGATGCGCGCAAAGCAATCGAAATGTTTCGCCAGATGAAGGTGGAACTCGTAGGCGTAGTCGAGAACATGAGTTTCTTCACCTGCCCGCACTGCAATCACGAGATCGATATCTTCTCCCGCGGGGGCGCGGAAAATATGGCGAAACATTTCGGGGTTTCGTTTCTAGGAAATATTGAGCTCGATCCGGAAGTCCGCAAGTCCGGCGACGGCGGCAAGCCGGTCGTGCTCGAGGGCGAAAATTCGCCACATGCCAAGTCGATCTTCGAGTTTGCGCGAAGAGTGGTTGCGCGCGTGACTGAGATTAAGGCCGGGGAGTCGGCCAGCGTGATTCAGATTCAGTAGTCAAAGGCTTAAACGCAGGGAGCACAGGAGAAACGACAGGGTAAATCCCTTGTGCAGCACCGTCCTGTGTTTAAGACTTTTTCTGTCCCTTAGGGGCCCGAGCCGCGGACCAGCAGCCCAACCTTTTTCTATAAGCGGCGAGCCACGGCAATCAAGCCCGCACGCAGGCGGGTCCCGGGTCCTTCAGGCAGGATTTCCTTATCGAACCTCTCACCAATCGTAAGGAACGTCTCCAGCCGATTCGTGTCCTTCAAGACCACCGTCAGCGCCTCCGGACTGCACAATCCCGCAAGCGATCCCAACCCGCCACAGCGCATGACCTGCAAGCCCGCATCTTCGAGAATGGTCGTCAACTCGGCAGGGAGGAATGCTTTAAATGCTCCAAAGTAATTCTGCGTCAGACCCTCCGCAAGAGCCCGGTTATTAGGGAACTGATCTGGGTGCCATTCGCCGCGTTCGATCATCGCGTGGGCGCCAGCACTGAGATCTCCAGTTTTGACAAGGCTCGCACCCGCCCACGCAGCCGCCATTTGCGCACGATGAGAGACGGTTAGAATTACTTTCTCTTTTGCCACCCGGCAGGTTTCCCGAATCGCTTTCGTCGCCCGCGATCCCGCGAAGGAGATCGCACCATCCATGTTCAGTACAAGTTCGAAGCTGCGGTCCGAAAACCTCGTGAGATCGGCTGCGTTTCCTTCGAGGAATTCAATCCCGGGCAAGTCCCTCGCTCATTCGCGTGCAATGGCCAGCATTTCCGGCGAAAGATCCAAATGTGTTCCACGAAAGCCGCGCTTGGCCAGCGGAATCGAAAAAGCGCCAGTCGCGCCACCAACGTCAAGGATGGTCCTGGTGCCGTGAAGATGACGTTCAATCTCCAGCCAGCGGAGGCCGCGATTGATCCTCTCGTCGGCCCGGTCCGTGTCCTCGTGGGGAGCCTTGGCATCCCACCACTGCCGCTCGCGATCAAAATCTGTTTCCGGCAAACTCATGGAATCTTCCTTCGGGTATTTTCCGGCGCCAATGTTTCTTCTTGCCCGACGACAATCGCGTTTGATCGAGCTGCATCTCAGTCCCCAAACTCAATTGCCGCTTCGAGAAGCGTGATAGGCGCCAAGCCTCGTCTGGGGCGCCATCTCTCAAAATCGACTCCGCCATCCTCTCTCCCAGGCCAGGCCCATGCTTGAAGCCATGTCCCGAGCCGCCCCCCAGCAGCCACACATTTTCCATCCGCGGATGGCGATCCACAAGGAAGTGACTGTCGGGAGTTTGCTCATACTGGCAGACACGCGCCTCGATCAAGGGAGCATCCTTCATCGCAGGAAAGCGAAAGGCGAGATATTCGCGAACGCGTTTCAACGTCGCCTGACTGACAACTCGCTCCCCGTTGGTCGGATCGAAGAAAGTGCCGCGCGTGTCATCGGCGACTTTGAATCCGCGGCGGTCGCTGCCCGGGATGCCGTAGAAAAAGCGATCGGTATGATCGCCCCAAACCGGCATGTCTGCGTCGGTGAAGCGCGAGTCTAACTCCGTTGGACCAAAGAAAAAAATGTCTTGCTTCGTGGGACGAATCAGTTTTCCCAAAGTCTGAGGAAACATTTTCCCCAGCCACGGCCCGCAAGCGAAAACATAGCCGTCTGCTTTGAGGCGCGAGCCATCGGAGAGTTTCAAGCTGCGAAGCGGCGCGCCCTCCAAGCCGTCCGCCAATACTGCAAGCTGCTTGTATTCTCCGCCGCCATCCACGAACGCATCGACCACAGCCTGGCAGCTGACCCGGGCCTCGAGATATCCGCACTCAGGCTCGAAGATTCCCCAGTGCACGTCCGAGAAGTTTACCTGCGGCCAGCGCTTCTTCATCGCACGCGCGGAGAGTTCCTGAAACTGAATCTCAGCTTGCCGAAGCATGCCGAGCGAGCCGCGTTCATAAGCGTCATCCTTACTGCTGACCATCCAAAGAACGCCGCTGCGATGCAGGAGTTGGCGCTTCCAGCGCCTCTGGTATTGATCCCATAACTTGAGGGAGCGCGCCGCCAACTCGGTATAGGGCTGATCGGGCCCGTAGGTGCCGCGCATGATGCGGGTCTCGCCTCCGGAAGAGGCGCGCGAGTTCCCTGGACCCCAGGTGTCGACTAACGTCACCCGAGCGCCGCGCTCAAGCAGATGAAGCGCAGTCCAGCCCCCAAAGGCCCCGGCTCCCACGACCACTATGTGCGGTTCGATTTGCAGTTCTCCGTGCCCTCCGCGCAGCCGTTCTCCGCCCTCTTTCTGCTGAAAAGCTCTCAACTCCTGTCAGCCGGGGGGGCATTATGAGAGTCGCCCCTCCACCCAACTTTCATCCAAAATCTAAGCGTCTGCATCTAATATACTTAATGGTGAGTAAGAGCGGCCTTTCCCCCGGCGAGCGCGGCCGAAGTTCAAACGAAAGATTAAGCTAGTACTGTAATCCATGCCATCGGACCCCAATATCGGCAAGCGCGAACGCGAAGTCTTAACCGCGATTGTGGAAACATTTATTTCGACCGGCGAGCCCGTAGGTTCGCGAACGCTCTCGCGCTCCAATCGCGAAGGGCTGAGTCCGGCGACGATACGCAACGTCATGGCCGATCTTTCCGAGGCGGGATTTCTAGAACAACCGTATTCCTCTTCGGGACGCGTGCCCACGCCCGAGGCCTATCGCTACTATGTGGAGCAGATCTCCGGGAGCGCCCAGTTAGCGCCCCAGGAAGCGACGATGATTTCCGACTCGCTGGCCGGCATCAGCGATGTGCAGGAGTTCATGGAGCGCACGTCGCATGTGCTCTCCCTAATTTCGCGAAACGTAGGCGTTACGGTGGCGACGAGCGGCGCCAAGAATGCTTTGGAGCACGTTTATTTTTCGCGCCTGGGCGACCAGAAAGTGCTCGCCGTGTTGGTCACGCGCTCCGGCTTGGTGCGCGACCGCGTGTTGCGCCTCGATTTGCCGCAGGCCGAGCTGGATGTAGCCGCGCGGTACATCAACGAAAATTTTCGCGGCTGGACCATGGAGTCGATGCGCGCCGAACTCTCGCGCCGCATCGAACAGGAGCGCAGCGAGTACGACCGCTTAATGAATTCGATCGAGCAACTCTACAAGCAAGGCGCGCTGGCCTCGGAAGCGGGCACGCAGGTAGTCTTTGTGGAAGGCGCCGCCAATCTGCTGACCGGCGAGGAGGATCGCCAGCGTCTTCAAGAAATGCTGAAAACTCTGGAAGAAAAAGAAAAAGTCGCGCAGCTTCTGGGAGCCTATCTAGATGTGAAGCAGGAGGCGGTGCGGGTGGTGATCGGCCTGGATGATACGCTGCCCTCCATGCAGAACTTTGTGCTGATCGGCGCGCCGGCGCGTTCGGGAAGCGACATGGTCGGCTCCTTGGCGGTAATCGGGCCGACGCGCATGGATTACCAGCACACGATGACCGCGGTTTCCTACATCGCGCGCCTGTTTGACAAAATCTTAAACGAATCGGAGTGATCAAAGTTGTCTATGGGGAAAGCGAAGGGAAGGTCGGAAGGAAGGTCGGAATCCGAGAGGGCCGCTTTGGATCTGGAGCATGAATTGCCAGCAGCTGATGATAGAGACGATAGAAACGAGAATCATATGGCCTCAGCCCCAGGCGATGCGGGTTCTGGTTCCGAGACAGAACTGCAAAAGCTGAAGGCCGAGCGCGACTCGTTGCTCGATCGCCTGGCGCGCACGCAGGCGGAGTTCGAGAACGCACGCCGCCGCACCATCAAAGAGCAGCAGGAGTTCCGCGATTACGCGGCCCTCGACGCCATCAAATCTCTGCTGCCGGTGTTTGACAGCCTAGAGCGCGCCCTGCAAGTTAAATCCGATGCCGCAGAATTGCGCAGCGGGGTCGAGTTGATTTATAAGCAACTGCAAACCGCATTGGCGAAACTTTCGGTTCATCCCATTGTTTCAAAAGGAGAGCCTTTCGATCCGCGCTTGCACGAGGCCATCGAAATGGTCGATACCACCGATGCGCCCGATCACCACATCGTGGAAGAACTGCAGCGCGGTTACAAGATGAAAGACCGTTTGCTGCGGCCTGCGATGGTGAAGGTCGCGAGAAATCCCGGAACGTAACTCCATCCTCTTTGATTTTTCTCAGTGACGAGAGGTTCTTATTCTGACCACGAACGCAAAACGCGACTATTACGAAGTGCTTGGCGTTAGCCGCACCGTGACCGAAGTTGAGCTGAAGAGCGCTTACCGCAAGCTGGCCATGCAGTGGCACCCTGACCGCAATCCGAATAATCCGGATGCGGAAGCAAAATTTAAAGAAGTCACGGAAGCTTACGCGATCCTCGCCGATTCGGAAAAACGCTCGCTCTACGACCGCTTCGGTCACGCCGGAGTTGGCAGCGCCGGTGGGCCCGGGGGAGCGGGTTTTGACGCTTCCGCGTTCCAGGACATCGGGGATATTTTCGGCGAATTCTTCGGCTTCGGAGACGCCTTCGGAACCGGCGGACGCCGGCGCGGCCGAGTGCAGCGCGGCGCCGATCTACGCGAAGATCTCACCATCGAATTCGAAGAGGCTGCGTTTGGCACCGAGACGCGGGTCATGGTGCGCCGCCACGAAACCTGCGAAGAGTGCCGCGGTTCGGGTGCGGCTCCGGGCAAAGGCCCAACGGCGTGCCGCTCCTGCCAGGGCCGCGGCCAGGTGCGCTATCAGCAAGGATTTTTCAGCATCGCCCGCACTTGCCCCACGTGCCAGGGAACGGGCAGCGTGATCACCGATCCGTGCCTCAAGTGCAAAGGCGAAGGCCGCGTTCTGCGGCAGCGCTCGGTGGATGCCAAGATTCCCGCGGGCGTGGAAGATGGTACCCGCATACGGTTTTCTGGAGGAGGAGAGGTTGGCCCCGCGGGAGGCCCATCTGGCGATCTTTATATTGTGCTGCATGTGAAGGAGCATCCATTCTTCGTGCGCGAGGGCAACGATCTGCACTGCGTAGTTCCGCTCTCGGTGACGCAAGCCGCGATGGGCGCGGAGATTCAAGTGCCCACGCTCGAAGGCGAACACACGTTGAAGGTCGCCGATGGCACTCAACCCGGGACAACCTTTCGCATACGGAACAAAGGCGTGCCCGTGTTGAACGGACACGGCAAAGGCGATCTCTACGTGGAAGTGCGAGTGCAGATTCCAAGCAAGCTGAGCAAACGCCAAAAAGAGCTTCTGCAGGAACTCGAGACCACAACCAAAGTCGATAACCAGCCGATGATGCGCTCGCTGCTAGGCAAGATGAAAGACATGTTCGGATGAAGGAAACGAGTTCGAGTAAAGCCAGTTCCCAGTTCTCAGTAAAACCAATCACGCTTTGACTTTCTTTCTCTGCACGTTGCCAAACATGGCGCTTGACGCACTGACGCGTGAATGCATCAGCCTTTTACTGAGAACTGAGAACTGACGCGTGACTCGCCGCCGCTGGATTGCCGACGTAGTCTTCGGAGACCGCGCGGCTCTGCTCGGGGAGCACGCGCGGCATCTGGTGCGGACGCTGCGAGCCAGCGTTGGCCAGGAGTTCGATATCGCCACCGGAAACTCCGTGCGCCGCGGGCGAATCACGAACGTAAGCGATGAGCGCGTCGAATTCGAACTCGGCGAAGAAATCTCCGCCGCGAATCCTATAAAGATTACTTTGCTGCTGGCCGTGTTCAAGTTCGACCGCATGGAGTGGGCGATCGAGAAGTGCACCGAACTTGGAGTCGTGCGTATCCTGCCGGTGATCGCGGCGCGCACCGATAAGCACTTGGCGGAGGCCGCGGCCAAGCGAGGGGAGCGCTGGCAGCGCATCGCTTTGCAGGCAGCGGAACAATCGCGCCGGGATGCTCCTCCCGAAATTGATTCTCCTCTCAAGCTTTCCCAGGCCTTAAATGTCCCCGCGCCATTGCGAATCGTGCTGGCCGAATCCGAAGAGCAGGCTTCGCTTCGCGACCTGGCAACGCCGGACAAGAAATTCGCCGCGACCGAAGCTCAGATCGCTTTAGCGATCGGCCCCCCGGGGGGCTGGACCGGCGATGAATTGCAGTCCTTTCAACAGGCGGGCTGGGTTTCGGCCTCGCTCGGCGACACAATTCTTCGCGCCGAAACCGCCGCCATCGCCGCCACGGCGATCGTCGCGTCCTTGATCTGTTGAAACGCCACGGAGCTTTCCCGTCATCTTGGGTGGAGCGTGTTGAACAGCGAAGGATGCGGAACCGCAGGTTCGGTGGTGCCGCAGGGGAGGAGAGGTGACTCTCCCCCCTATGCCGATTTCATTCGGTTGCCGTTTCTACGCGGCGCTAAAGCGCCGCGCTGCCACAACTACGTGCCCTCGCTCCAGCCGGCCAGGTACTCTTCCTGCTCTGGCGTGAGGCGGTCGATCTTGATGCCCACGGATTCGAGTTTTAGCTTGGCTACTCGCTTGTCGAGGTCGTCGGGGACGCGGTAAACGCGCTTTTCCAGGGTCTTGAAATTCTTGACCATGAACTCGACGGAGAGCGCCTGGTCGGCGAAGCTCATATCCATCACCGACGCGGGGTGGCCTTCGGCGGCGGCGAGGTTGATGAGACGTCCCTCGCCGAGCAGATTGATCTTGCGGCCGTCTTTTAGGGAGTATTCGTCGACGAAAGCGCGCGTGGTGCGCTTCGACGAAGCCATTTTCTCCAGCGCCGTAATGTCGATCTCGACATTAAAGTGGCCGGAGTTGGAGATGATGGCTCCATCTTTCATCAGCTCGAAGTGTTCTTTGGTGAGCACGCTCTTGTTGCCGGTGACGGTGCAGAAAACGTCGCCGAGCTTGGCGGCTTCCTGCATCGACATCACGCGGAAGCCATCCATCACGGCTTCGAGAGCCTTGGTGGGGTCGACTTCGGTGATGATGACCTCTGCGCCGTTGCCGCGTGCGCGGCTGGCCAGGCCGCGGCCGCACCAGCCGTAGCCCGCTACCACGAACTTCGACCCGGCGAGCAGGAAGTTGGTGGCGCGGATGATGCCGTCGATGGTGGATTGGCCGGTGCCGTAGCGATTGTCGAACAGGTGCTTGGTGTCGGCATCGTTGACGGCGACGATGGGAAATTTCAGCACGCCTTCTTTGGCCATGGCGCGCAGGCGGATTACGCCTGTCGTGGTCTCTTCGGTGCCGCCGATCACGCCATCGAGCACGTCGGTGCGCTTGGTGTGCAGGATCGTGACCAGGTCGGCGCCGTCGTCCATGGTAATGTGGGGCTTGTGGTCGATGGCCGCGAGGATGTGGTTATAGTAGGTGTCGTTATCCTCGCCCTTGATGGCGAAGACAGGAATGCCCTGATCTCGCACTAGGCTGGCGGAGACGTCGTCCTGGGTGGAGAGCGGATTCGAGGCGCAGAGCACTACGTTGGCGCCGCCGTCGCGCAGGCAGATCGCCAGGTTCGCGGTCTCGGCGGTGACGTGCAGGCAGGCCGAGATGCGAATGCCTTTCAGGGGCTGGTTCTTGATAAATTCCTTGCGGATAATCTGCAGCACCTTCATGGACTGATTGGCCCACTCGATGCGCTTCTTGCCCATCTCCGCCAGTTCCAAACTCTTGATGTCGCAATTGACTTGTGCCGCTGTTGACATACGCCTCCTTCGGCGCTTGCATCGCTAGGGATGAATTTTGTTGGTTACCTTCGGTTGACGATGCAGATTTTAAGTGCCAGCTACTCCAACAGAATACACGATTCCAGCTCCGGTTCAGCGTGCCTGCCGATTCTTTTCGTCCCGGGTGAATACTCTTTAGGGAATAGGACCTTTGTATGTCGCCGAGGGCTGCTGAACTGTGGAACTGCACCATAACCTAGGCAGCGGGGCGTGACCTCGGCTACGACATGGGTGTCATGGTTCGGTGAGCGCGTTGACTTCCAGACTCGGTGGCCTGCTTCGGCATTCAAAGGCTGGGCCACGTGCCATCGTCACTCAGGCACGGGAAGAACGTCGAGCTTCGCTCGAAGGGACAGCCGAGGGCGGCCGTCCCCACATGAGCAGGAAGAGCCTACTTGCGCGCCGCCACCGGCTCGCGCACTCCGGCATCGCTCGCCAGCTTGCTAGCTTTGTCGGTCGCTTCCCAGGTGAAGTCGGGATCGCTGCGGCCGAAGTGGCCGTAGGCCGCCGTCTTCTTATAGATCGGCCGCCGCAGATCTAGGGACTCAATGATTCCTCGGGGAGTCAGCTTGAAGTGAGAACGAATCAGGTCCGGGACGATAGTTGCATCGACCTTCTCGGTGCCGAAAGTATCGACGCGCACGCTGACAGGTTCGGCCACGCCGATCGCATAGGCCAGTTGCACTTCGCAGCGATCAGCCAGCTTTGCGGCAACGATGTTTTTCGCAATGTGGCGGGCCATGTAAGCCGCGGAGCGATCGACCTTGGTCGGATCCTTGCCGCTGAAAGCGCCGCCGCCGTGACGGCCCATGCCGCCGTAGGTATCGACGATGATCTTGCGCCCCGTGAGGCCGGTGTCGCCCATGGGGCCGCCGATTACGAAGCGTCCGGTGGGATTGATGTGGTACTTAGTGTCTTCGTCGAGCAGGTGTGCCGGAACCACCGCCTGGATCACGTGCTTGAGAATGCCGGCGCGCAATTCGTCGTTGGCCACGGTTTCGGAGTGCTGGGTGGAAATTACGACCGCATCCACGCGCTGCACTTTACCTTTGGAATCGTATTCGACCGTGACCTGGGATTTTCCATCGGGACGAAGGTAGGGAAGGGTTCCATTCTTGCGGACCTGCGCGAGCCGCATGGTCAGCTTGTGCGCCAGCGAGATGGGAGTGGGCATCAGCTCCTCGTTCTCGTTGCAGGCATACCCGAACATCATGCCCTGGTCGCCGGCGCCGCCGGTGTCGACGCCCATGGCGATGTCGCCGGACTGTTTGTTGATGCTGGAGATCACGGCGCAGGTGTTGCAGTCGAAGCCGTGCAGGGCGTTGTCGTACCCGATGGATTGAACGGTGCCACGGACCACTTGTTGGAAATCGACGTAGGCCTTGGTGGTGATTTCTCCGGCGATCACTACTAGGCCGGTGGCGGTGAGGGTTTCGCAGGCTACGCGGCTGGACGTGTCTTCAGCCAGGCAGGCGTCGAGAATGGCGTCTGAAATCTGGTCGGCGATCTTATCGGGATGGCCTTCGGTTACGGATTCGGAGGTGAATAAAATGCGGTTTTTGGAAGCCAAGATTTGCTCTCCTTAAGTGTGCTTCGGACTTTCTTCGTGGCTAGACCTGCGGATAGGGCGCGGTCACAACTATCGATTGTAAGAGTCTGTAAAAGGCTATCAGACGGCTTCGGGTCGCGCAATCATTTTTGGGGTTAACGCGGGTACCGAGGACTCAAGCGCGGAATTGGCGGGTTGGATGGGGCTTGGCGGGGCTGGCCGATCAAAATCGTTTGCCACCAGGGACACGGGGTTCCACAGGGAAAATCTATTCCAATACGATCAGGACTTTGCCTCTGGCGTGGCCTGCTTCGAGATAGCTTATCGCTTCGGGGACTTGACTTAGGCGGTAACGCCTGTCGATGACCGGGGCCACCTTCCCGCTCTGCAGTAGGGCTTGCATGACGAGCAAGTCCGCTTGATTGGCTTTGGCTAGGCAGCCGTCGAACCTCTGGCTCGTCATTTGTGACAAAACCAGCGCTTTGATTGAACGGGCTATGGAGTCAAGCATCCAGTTGCCAGCTTCACCTCCGGCCGTGATGCAGACTCCCCGGGGATTTAAGATGCGCCGGATTGCCGACAACGAATGGTTGCCAATGAGATCTAGGAGTATGTCGTAGCGTGGAATGCTCTGGGTGAAATCTTCTTGGGTGTAATCGATGGCGTGATCTGCGCCGATGGACCGGACCGGTTCTACGTTTCTGGTGCTGCAGACGCCGGTGACTTCGGCGCCGAACGACTTCGCGATCTGGACGGCAAAAGTGCCGACGCCTCCAGCCGCGCCGTTGATCAAAACTTTGTGGCCGGACTGAATATGTCCCTTGTCGCGGAGGCACTGCAGCGAAGTGTAGGACGCGACGGGTACGGAAGCCGCTTGCTCGAAGGATACGTTATCTGGCTTTTTGACCAGCACCGACTCGGGGGCGCAGACATACTCGGCAAACGCGCCGCGGCAGGAGCCGAAAACATGGTCTCCCCTGTTGATCTGAGTTACCTGCGCGCCCACTGCTTCGACCACGCCCGCCACATCGACGCCCAGCACTGGCAACTTTGGTCTGCCAAGCCCGGTCACCAGCCGAACCGGATAGGGCCGGCCTCTCAGGAAGTGCCAGTCGAGGGGGTTGACCGAAGCCGCGCGAACGTTTAGCAGGACTTCGTTGGGCTTAGGGACGGGCTTTTCGAGGTCCTTCATCTCGATCACTTCGGGCGCACCGTAGCTGGTGTAGACGGCGGCTTTCATGGGCGCATGCCGGCGGCGCTGGCCTGTTCTTGCCAGCGTTGAACGTTCACGCCCGTCACGAGCAGCCACAGCATGACCAAGGCTTGCCCGAGGACGCCGGAGGCCAAATTGTAGGGAGACAAATCGCTCACGAGCCGGCTGGAGAGAAAGGTCAGCCATGCTAAACCGGAAAATGCCATCAGCGCGCCCAGAATTCGAGGGAGAAAGGTCGACCTCAGAATGAGGTAGCCGATCAGAAGGCAAGAGAACCCGTTAAATGCCACGGCGAGGTTTAGGCCCTGAGGCTGCCATCGCAGTGCCTCAAGTGCGAGTCCCACCAGGCTGAAGAACGCCGCGAGCAAAGATACGGTCGGGTTTACCGGCTTGAACAAGCCATAGAAGAGAACCGTTACAGAGATGTACAACGCGGTCGCGATAAGGCCAATGGCCACACCCAACCGAAGCAAATTCTCGTGCGTCAGGAGGTTGGTTGCGGTTGCGCCGGCATCGCCATCGACCGCCAGTCCTTTCAGGAAGAACGCACCGGCTACTACGGTCAGAAAGTAAAGCAAATAGACGAAGCCGGTAACCCTGGCTCTGGGAAGCTGCGGCTGTTCCGCGACGCATTCCATATTCATCCTAATTGTTTTCCTCCCGGGACGATCTTGCTGCCTCGTGCCATGCGCACTTCTGCAACATGGAATTGGCGCCGACTACTCTTCTAGACGAACGGCCTCCTCAAATATTGTGGTGATTTTATCCCTTCTCTTGGCCGTGGCCTCTAGTACTATGCGTTATCGGGTTTCTATGCGTCTGCCTATGGTTTTCTGCGCTTGGATTAAGGTGAGCCTCGGCATGCTCTTGACCGGATCCCTCTTGATCTCACCTGCGTTCGGGGCGGGCCATTCAACCTCCGGCCAATCTGAAATGGAGACGGCATCGTCCGTCGAGGCGCGGCTGGCGGCACAGAATCTTCTCTTCCGGCAGCAGTTCGAAGACGACATGAAGGCTTCTCCGCAGCTTGCGACGTCGTATGGCGATTACCGGCGCAACGCGCTGCTGGATGAACGTTCGCTGGCCTCGGAAGCTGAACAGAATGCCACCGACCGGGCCTACCGCGCGAAGCTGCGAGCCATCTCTGCGGATGGTTTTCCGGAGCAGGATCGGCTTTCGCACGATCTGCTGCTGCACGTGCTCGACCAGCGCATCGCCGATTATGGCCTGAAGATTTACGAGATGCCGCTCTCGCAGATGGATGGCGTACACCTGGAAATCGCAGACCTTCCTCATGCCGTGCCGCTCGATACGGTGCAGCACTACGAGGATTACGTCGCCCGCCTCCATCAGGCGCCGCACGCTTTTGAACAGACGATTGAGGTGCTGCGGCTGGGCGAAAAAGATGGTCTGACGCCGCCGCGGTTTTTGCTGGAGCAGATTCCGGCGCAGTGTGAGGGAACGATCAGCGAGAATCCGTTCGTCGAGCCGATCAAGAAATTTCCCGCTTCGTTTTCTGTAGCCGAGCGGAAGCGGCTGAGCACGGCGATTCTCGAGGCGGTAAATCAAGAGGTTTTGCCGGCCTACCATCGCTTCGCCGAATTCGTGGCCAAAGAGTACGCTCCGCGCGGGCGCACGAGGATTGGGCTGAGCAGCCTGCCCGAGGGCGTGCGGCGCTACCAGAATGCGATCCGCGTCGAAACCACCACCGACATGACGCCAGCCGAAATTCACGCGCTGGGCCTGCGCGAGGTGGCGCGCATCACACAACTGATCGCCGATCTCGCTCGGGAGCAAGGCTACAGCGATCTGCGGACATATCGCGCTGCGGTGAGCAAGGATCCAAAATACGTCCCCGCGTCGGCGGAGCAGATCGTCGACGGCTTCCGGCGCTACATCGCGCAGATGCAGCCGCGGTTGCCGGAACTTTTCGGATTCCTGCCCAAGACTCCGGTTACCGTGGAGGCCATTCCGGCCTCGCAACCCGGCAATGCCAGCCACTACGTTCCGGGAACGCCGGATGGGTCGCGGCCGGGGCGCGTGGTGGTTGCGACCTCAAATTTCGCGCATCGCACGCTGATTGGCGACGAGACCATCGCATATCACGAAGGCGTCCCAGGGCACCACATGCAGATTTCCATTCAACAGCAACTCAAGGGCTTACCGGAGTTTCGCCTGCACCTGATCAATAACGCCTATGCCGAAGGCTGGGCCGTGTATGCGGAGGCGCTGGGCAAGGAGATCGGCTTCTTCTCCGATCCGGTCTCAGATTACGGGCGGCTGGCGAAGGAGTTGATGCGCGCGGTGCGGCTGGTGATCGATACGGGGATTCATGCCGAGGGCTGGAGCCGCGAGCAAGCGGTGGCGTATTTCCGGGAGAGCGGCGCGGCCGACGAGCCCACGATTCAGGCCGAGATCGATCGCTATATCGCGTGGCCGGCACAATCGCTCGGCTACAAAATCGGGCAGCTCAAGATTCGCGAGCTGCGGGAACGAGCGAAGCAGCGGCTGGGGACGCGCTTCGATATTCGAGCGTTTCACGACGAGATACTGAGCGGCGGGAGCTTGCCGCTGGATGTGCTGGAGGCGAGAGTCGATCGCTGGATTGCGGCGCAATAATTGCGGCGCAAGAGATGGTAGTGGGCAGGCTCGGCAAGATTCGCATCAGAGCATGCCTTCCGGCATGCCGTGTCGGCGCGAAGCTTGGCAGTCCGGCTTCAACCGCTGCGTTTGACTCAGCGGCTAGAAAGCCAGCTCCAAATTGCCCCCGCCAGGGGCACGCCTGAAGGCGTGCCCCGATAAGAATCTATTTAATGGACCCACCGCCAGACAAATGGAAGGGACGCGCATCGACATCATTCGATGCTATGGTCAATTTCTACCTTCGATAAGAACCACGGTTGCGCTGGATTACGACCTGGTCCGCATCGCCCAGGAGTTTACCTGGTGGCGGAGAAAACGCCGTTGCTTCGGGAAGCGCTGAAGGCGCTGATCGAGCGGGAAAGCGCTCGAAGATTGACGTCCCTGGGAGGCACGATGCCGCATTGAAGTGCATCCCATGCCGCCGGGCGGGACGGAATTGATCCTCGCCGATGCTCCGATCTGGATCGAGCATTTCCGCTTCGGAAACGAAGAACCGTGTGAGCAACTGAATCGGGGCAAGACAGTTATCCATCCTTTTGTCGTCGCGGAGCTTGCTCTCGGCCCCTTGCGACAGCGCTCGAAGATCCTCTCGCTGCTCGATCTGTCGCCCCGGGTACAAGTGGCGCAGGTAGGCGAAGTCCGGATGATGATTCGAGGATCGCCGCCTGTGCAGCCTGGGCATCGGTTTCATCGACGCGCATCTAATCATTTCTGTTTTTATCGATTCGTCCACGCTGTTGTGGACAAGCGGCTCTGCAAGCCAGCGGAGGGGTCTGGGGCTGCACGCCGAGCTGGCTTACACAGGACGATCCTGCACCGGCAGATCTTCGACGCCCTCCATGAAAGACGCGGAAGCCGCAGGAGCCTCGGTGAGATAAGAGGACCAATCGGACGGACGGAGCCGGGGCGATGGGGGAACGTTGGCGTGTCTCCAGCGACTACTTTTTCGGGGCTCGCTCTTTGCCATTACAACCCTATCGGCCAACGATTTCTCAGAACGTGCGGCGGAAGAGCCAGAAGAGCATTCCCGACAAGCACATCGCGACCGGCAGCGTCAGCACCCAGGCCAGGGCAAGGTTGCGCACCGTGGACCACTGGATGCCGGAGTGGTTGGCGGCCATGGTGCCGGCGATGCCGGAGGAGAGCACGTGCGTGGTGCTGACCGGCAGGCCGAAGCCGTCGGCTGCGCCGATGGTGGCCATGGCGGTGATTTCGGCGACCGCGCCTTGGGCGTAGGTGAGGTGGCTCTTGCCGATCTTTTCTCCGACGGTGACTACGATGCGCTTCCAGCCGACCATGGTGCCGAGGCCCAGAGCCATGGCTACGGCCACCTTCACCCATAGCGGAATGAAACGCGTCGAGTAGTCAATGTGCTTTTTGTAGTTGGCGAGGACGGCCTTTTCGGCGGCGGAGAACTCAGGCTTGCCGCTCTTCTGCATCAGCCGAATCGACTCGCTGACCAGATACATGTCGTTGCGGAAGTTGCGGACCTGGTCGTTCGGAATGTTCTTCATCTCTTTGTAGAGAGCGGTTTCGTTGCCGATGTCGTTGACCAGGGTGCGCAGGCCGAGCATGGTGTCGGGGGTGAAATCTTTGTCGCGAACGTATTGCGTCACGTCATCGTGGGGGTCGCCTACGGTAGCGTTGGGGCTTACGTATTTGCTGAGTGTCTCGCTGGCCTGCTGGGAGACGGCGATAAAATCCTGCGAGTCTTTGTAGGTGACGGCGTGGTTCAGCGCATAGGCCGTGGGCACGGTGCCGATCAGGATTAACATGATCAGTCCCATGCCTTTTTGTCCGTCGTTGGAGCCATGAAAAAAGCTGACGCCGGTGCAAGTGAGGATGAGCAGGCAGCGGATATAGAACGGCGGCGGTTCGGCGCCTTCGGGAGCCTTGTAAAGTTTGGGATCTTTAATGCAGGCCTTGGCCAGCAGCAGAAGTAAAGCGGCGCAGCCAAAGCCGACGATGGGCGAAAGCAGCAGCGACTTACCGATGTTGGCGGCCTGGCCCCAATCCACGCCGCTGGTGCCGGTTTTGGGCGACATGAGTTGATTGGCGATGCCGACTCCGATCACGGAGCCGATCAGCGTGTGCGAACTGGACGCCGGCAGGCCGAAGTACCAGGTGCCCAGATTCCACAGGATTGCTGAGACTAGCAAGGCGAAGACCATGGCGAAGCCAGCCTTGCTGCCGACCTGCAGAATCAGTTCGACCGGCAGTAGGGATACGATGGCGAAAGCCACCAGGCCGCTGGAGGCGAGCACGCCCAAAAAATTCCAGAAGCCGGACCATACTACGGCGATGTGCGGCTCGAGCGAATGCGTATAAATGACCGTGGCTACCGCATTGGCGGTGTCGTGAAAGCCGTTCACGAACTCGAAGCCGAGGGCGACCAGTAGAGCCACGCCCAAAAGCAAGAAAGGAAGGATCGACTCATTATGGATGGCCGAAAGGTCGTGCAGCAGGCTGGCGCCGGCGTAGCCCACTCCAATGACCAGCACGACGCCAAAAATCAGCATGCCCACTTTGCCGGGGGAGCCGGAAAGTTTCTGGTCGAGAAGGGTAGGAGGCGCGGGCGGCGTTGCGGTGGCCATAGTGACTCCTTTGCGGGGGGCTGATTAAAACCGGCTAACAGTGCTAAAGTTCGCAACTATACGGAAAGATTGTTAAGGGAGTGTGAAAAAACAGTTCTTGGTTCTCAGTTCTCGGTTAAAACCTTTCCGCCTTTGACTTGTTCCTCGAAGCGTTGCCAAACCTGGCCGAGTTCCCCCCGGGGGCTGAAGCCCCCGTCTTTGCTAGGTCGGTGCGGCACGGCTGGAAGCCGCGCTCTACCCGACCCAATGTGCGATGTACGTTCTGAGGTGGAAAGCCGAGAGCCGAAGGCCGGGAGCCGAGAACTGAGAACTGAGAACCGAGAACCGAGAACCGAGAACCGAGAACCGAGAACCGAGAACCGAGAACCGAGAACCGAGAACCGAGAACCGAGAACCAAGAACCGA
>Ga0187847_10000374_pt1 | contig 52073 bp, 25 predicted proteins | sample June2016WEW_4_10_FD_132458 | JGI IMG/M metagenome (GOLD analysis project Ga0187847, IMG submission 132458) | Peatland microbial communities from SPRUCE experiment site at the Marcell Experimental Forest, Minnesota, USA - June2016WEW_4_10 | ecosystem: Environmental > Terrestrial > Soil >...
ATAGGTAACATTCACTGCGAGTGCGGCTGGATTGGTCGTGACCGTAGCTGTGATCGGCGAGCCGCTATAAGTCTGCGATAGGTTGCTCAGTGTCACCGTGGCTGTTGCTGGGATCACTGTGAGAGGCACCGTAGCCGATGCTGTTGTGTAGTCTGTGGCATCGGTGGGGGCAAAGGTTGCTGTCAGTGTCTGCTGTCCGGCGATTAGCACTGTCCCGGCCGCGGGTAAATAGGTGAAGCTTCCGGCCACTGTCGAAGTAGCATTCAATTGCGTTGTACTCAGCGGCGTGCTGTAGGTGATTGCCGCGGGTGCTGCCCAAGTGATCGCCGGCGTGGCCTGAGTGCCCGTGCCGCTCAGCGTGATGCTCTGCTTGGTGTAAGCCGGTGCGGCGGCATTCAGATTGTTATCCGTCAGTGCCAGCGAGCCGGTGAGTGTGCCTGCAGCAGCCGGAGCAAAGCTAATGCGCAACTGGCAGGAAGCGCCAGCAGCTAACATCCCCGCCGTCGAGGAACCAGCACTAACCAGTGGGCAAGCCGAGGCACCGCTGCTGTTCTGAGTGAAGTTCGTAGCGATAGTCGGGTTGTTGCCGGACGATGGAATCGGAAAGCTCAGCGCCGCATTGCCGACGTTCTGGACCGTTACCGTCTGCGGGCTATCAGTGCTGGTTGAGCCAACGACCGTGCCGGCGAAGTTTAGGCTCGGCGCATCCGCGTAATCCATCTTCTCTATGCGGTTGTTGCTTGTATCGGCGACATAGACGTTGCCGACGCCGTCCACCGCGACATCATAAGGGAAGCTGAAACTACCGCCCAGCGCGTCAGCCGTGGTATAGCCACCAGCCGCCACAATCTCCAGCACAGTGTAAATAGAAGTGTCGAGATTCTGGCCGGCTACGAATAGGTTCCCAACCCCGTCCACTGCTATGTTTGAGGCTAAGATCATTCCGATGGCTAACGTATTGACTGTTCCATAATCGCCTGCTGCCAGAATCTCTTTCACGGTAGAGCTGCCGCCGTCTATAACAAAGACATTGTCGCTGCCGTCCACTGCCACGCCACCGGGATACTCGAATCCGCTGCCCAGTGTTGCGACACAAGAACTTTCAACGCAGCCAAGCGGAATCTCTTTCACTGCATTGTTGCCCCAGTCCGCAACGAAGACATTCCCGGAGCCATCCACCGCTACGCCGCGGGGATTACTGAAGCCGTCGCCCAATTTATTGACCGTGGTGTAATCGCCCGCCCTCAAGATCTCGTATACAGAGCTGGCGCCGTAATCGGCCACGAAGACATTGCCGTTGCCGTCCACTGCCACACCCATAGGAGTGTTGAAGCCGCTGCCCAGTACGTTGATGATCGGCGAGACCGGGATGCTGCCGTTGACCGCCAGAATTTCTTTGACCGCCCCGTTTTCCGAATCGGCGACGTAGACGTTACTGCTGCCGTCTACCGCAACGCCCATTGGAGCGGAGAATCCGCTGCCCAGTGTACTCTGTTCGCCCGGCTGAAAGGTAATCTGGGGCCCGACGCCGCTACCCTGGAGATAGCCAGTGGCGATTGCGTTTCCATTGTTGTCATAGATCACAACTGCGCCATAGCGGGTTCCGGCGAACTTGGGGGTGAAGGTCACGTTTACGGTACAGGTCTGGCCGGCTGCATATGCGGTATTTGCCGTGCAGGTGTCCGAACCGGCGTCTGCAAAGTCCAGGCCGGTCGCACCCTGCGTCAGTACGGCTGTACTTCCCAGCGTCACGGACTTGTCGAAGGTAAAGATCGAGGGAACGCTTGGGCTTGCAGTTCCAATGCCTACCGGTCCAAAGTTAGTCGGTGGCGGCGCGGTAATCTCCGGGGAATTGACGACTGTCAGGGAAATCCCCGTCGTTTCTGCCAGGTCTCCGGATGTGCCGATGACGGTTACCCCGTAAGTCGAAGCTGCCGTGGCACTGCTCGCGGTGAGTGTCAGCACACTGGTTCCGGTTGTGGGGTTCGGACTGAACGATGCGGTTACGCCGCTGGGCAGATCGGATGTGACAGCTAAACTTACGCTGCCGGTGAATCCCGCCAGGCCGTTTATTGTAATCGTGGTTGTGCTTGTACCACCTGGGTTGACACTGAGGCTGCTGGGCGAAGCCGAAAGTGTGAAGCCCGAAGCCGGTGACCCTGCCAGGGCGTTAATCAGATTCTGGCCATTCGGACTGCCCCAGCCGGTTACCAGGTCGTAGCCGGACGCGGCCGAATAGCTACCCGATGTGCCGCTCGTGATGTCGTGGAAGTCCGTGTCATAAATGGACGTCACATTCTGCGCGTAAATGGTTGGGTTGAGGAAGCCGATGGATGGTTCGTCGTTGGCGGCTAACTGCTGGTTGAGCAGCGCAACATAGCCAGCCCACATGGGCGCGGCAAAGCTGGTGCCTCCATACTCATTGGCCAGACAGGTCGTCTGATTCGAGCAGGTGTAGAAGGTGAAGTTCGCGTTGGCCGATACGTCCGGGCCGTTACGTAGGGTCGTCGAACCTAGGTTGCTGGAGTTGATCACGCCCATGAGCTTCTGCCACGCGGGAATCGCGATTCCATCAGGAGAGATGCCGCCGCCACTATCTAACCAAGCGGTCTCCCACTCCCATGCGCCGCCCGCGCTGGCGGTAATCAGGTCTGTGCCGCCGACAGAAACGACATTTACATCGTCCGACGGCCAAGCCTCATTCACTGACGACCAGGTGGAATCGTCGCCGGAGGCAGCAAAGAAGTTTTGTCCTTGAGCCGCCATCCTTTTAAAGTAGGGGTCAAGCGCGCTTGGATCCGCCGGCGTCCAGCCCCACGAGCAGCCAATGGCGGTGGGAAGCGGATTGTGCGTGGTCATGGCGCTGACGATTGCAGTATCGGACGATCCGATATACATCACCAGGCTCGACAATCCCGGCGCCATGCCGAGCGCCTGGGTCATGTCAAGCGTCTGCTCGGTGTCGCTGCAACCGCTGGAATACAGGCAAGTGGTGCTGGTTCCATCCGTAGAAAGTAATGTAACCGGCACATTGTTGGTTTGACCGACATTCGTGAAATAAGTGTTCAGATCGGCCAGATTGGTGCCCAAGAACTCAAGCAGGCCGAGGTTCTGACCGGCGCCGGTGAGAGTCGTTCCGCCGTAGTAGGCCGCCCGCATATCGCTGCCCAAAAACGATGCAGACGGACCGGAGCCGGTGGTGGCATGGGAGACGACAGCCTCAGGGGAGATACTATGGGCCTGCGCATAGTCGCTCTTGCTGACCAGCATGGTATGCGGGATGGAGTAGTTGTCCAAGCCGGAGATATGCCAGAGCTGGAACGGCAGGTCTACTGTGGGCTCACGGTCTGGCGCATAGAAGACGCGATTCTCAGTAGGATGCTGGTAAGTCTGCAGGTTGATCCGGAACGCAGCCTCAATGGCCGAGACGGAGCCTTCGACCTGCACATCCATACCATCACGTGTTCCGCCAACGACCGCCAGACCCTTTGCCGCTGCGAAAGCAACCACGGCTTCATAGTTCTCCTGAGTGGGACCAAACCTTGCGGTGAATTCTGCTACGGAAAGAAAATGACGGTACGAGGGGCTTGCCGGATCATAGAGTTCGTCGAGGAATGCGTTTAGCTCCGCCTCATCGCGCAGCGTCAGAACGATGTTCAACCGCATGGCCTGGGTTGCGGGAAGATGCCCGAGTGGCTGCGCCTGCCTGTTGAGAGTCGCCTCACGCACATGGCGCGTCATCAACGACCTCTGTGCCTGAACCGAAATGCTGAACAAGATGAAAGCGATCGTGCAGGAAAGCGCAACCCACAACCAACATGAGCGGGCAGCCTTGCTCAGCTTCCACGGACGTTTGGAAACATGATGAGAGGCAAAGGCGAACTTCGCCGGGTAGGCTGACTGCAAAATTGAGATCATGGCTTAATCGCTCCTGAGACGAGGTGGTACGGTTCGCGCTGTTCACTGCTCATAAGTCAACAACGGCCCATGACAATACCCAGGCGAGCTGCAGAGATCGCAGACTACGGGATTTTGTTTCCATTGAAAGTGACAAGAGAATATCATGGTTAATTCAGATGAACCATCGTAAATAAGTAACATTTCAGGATAAGAATAAGTAACACTTCACGACAAGCTTATCTTCTTTACGAATACAAGGCCGTAAATTCTCCTTAGTAAATTGCCCGTTCGAAAGAGCGCGTTGGCTTTTCTCGATGCGGCAACCGGAATTCGGAGTGAACGCCGAGCGGATGAAAGCAGCGCGCGCATGCGTTGTTGGCTGCAGATCGAATACCTTGTTCATATCCTTGATTCGGGAACAGATCCACATGTAGGCAGAGCACAGACGCAGTTCGTGGCTGATCGTTGACGGCATACGCTTGAAGGTGGCGGCAATTGCCGCCACCTTCAAGCCAAACTCAAGCTGAGTTTGGAGTATACCTATGCGCATTCCCAGCTTTATGCTGGATCAAGATCACCGGCCTATGGAGTAACAGCGGCATAAGTTGTGCCGAAGCGAATATCGGCCAATGAACTATCATTGGTGGCGTAACCTCCTTCGTAGGCGAAGGACTCGAAGGCGATATTTCCGGCCGTCGAGATTGTCGCGCTCGGCGTGGCCGGAGCCGACCCACCAAGCGAGGTTGGGTTTACATACAGGCTGATCACGTTCGTCGAGCCGAATGTGATCTCAACGACCATCAGGGTTGGTTGACCCTGAACGACTGCCACATTCGACAGCACCGGCGTGCCGTCGTTGTATGTCAAGCCCCAGTCGGCCGTACCACCAAAGTAGCCGATCCCGATGCTATCCGAAGAATTCGGCACCCAGGAATTGCTGCTGCTGTAATTGTTGAGGAATACCGCGTTGATATCTCCGTTACTCACGTCCTCACGGATTAGAAAGCTGAGCCAGATGGACGTTCCAGATGCGCCAATCAGGCCATTAGAGAGATAGGAACTGTACGGACCGCTCGCGGTTACATTCAGTTGCCTGCCGGCGCTCTGATACCTAAAACCACCAACGGCATAGTTCCCGGTTGTCTGCAGGCCTGTATAGGTCAGCGGAGTCGTCGAAAGGATCTCGTATCCTGGTATAACAGTCGAGCCGGACTGTTCAACCCAAGCCGCGCCCCAACCGCTATCCCCACTCCCGGTAGCGCCATTCAGCGCTGCTCCTGAAGCTTCACCAAAGGGCTCGTACGAAAGAAGCGTTCCTCCGCCGGACACAGCGTTAACAACGACGCTATGTGTCACCTGCGCTGCAGCGGTATAGGTTCCGTTGCCTGCCTGATTTGCGGCCACAACGACCGTGCCTGCGCCCGTTACCGTCAGCGTGTTGCCGCTAACTGTTCCAGGCCCGGAGACCACGCTGAATGTGACCGCCAAACCGGAGCTTGCCGATGCCGACAAGGTGATCGGGCTAACTCCATACGTCACTGGTGATATGGGTGCCGCAAAGGTAATGGTTTGCGACGCTTGGTTGACTACTATGCTGTGAGTTACCTGCGGGGCTGCCGCATAACTGCCGTTGCCCACCTGGTTGGCGGCAACCACGATGGTGCCCACGCCAGTCACAGTCAGCGTGTTGCCGCTAACTGTCCCAGGCCCAGAGACCACGCTGAATGTGACCACCAAACCGGAGGTTGCCGATGCCGACAGCGAGATCGGGCTAACTCCATATGTTACCGGTGATGTTGGCGCTGTGAAACTAATGGTCTGCTGTGTGCCACCACCACCACCAGAGGTCAAAACCAGCGGCCCCATAGCGGAAGGATTGTTCCAGGTATCGTTGACCGTTGCCCACCAGGCAAGCTTCCCTAGTTGGGTCCCTAGAGCGGTCGCGGTGTCAATCATCACGTCGAAGCCGTACTGCGTGCCTGCCACAGGAGTGGTTCCTAGGGTCGTCCACGGAATGGCGATGGCCATCTGATAGCCGCCCGAGATGTTCTCCTGCCCAAAAATGATGCCACTGACCGCATTGTGCTTCGATTCGGTCACTACGGCTCCGCCGCTGCCATACGGGAAGGCATACTGAAAGTCTGTTGGACCGTAGAGGGTGCTCTGGGTATCAGTGCCGGAGAAGTAAACCTCTACCGTTTCGCCGCTCCAAATATCAGCTTCCGTGGGGGCAATCAAATAGCTGTCCTGAACGGAAACCAGGAGATAGAGATAGTTGGTATCCCACAGTGTCTTATACTGCGCCGTATCGGTTGAGAATCCGTTGAAGTAGTGAGACAACGGAATAAAGGAAGCATTAGTCCAGGCGCCGGTGTTTGCTCCGGTCAGCGGCGGCTGTGTGCTGGTTACTGCATCGTCGAGAACATTCGGTGTTGCGCTGGCTTGCGGAGAGGGTGCGCTTGCGCCGCCTCCGTTAGTAGCTTCCACAACATAATAGTAGGTTGTCGCGTTAGTCACCGACCTATCTGTATAGGCGACTACAGTCGGAGTGCCGACCTGGGTATACGGGCCGCCACTTACCGTTCCGCGTAGAACGTTATAGCCGATTGCGCCTGTGGAACCGGCCCATGTCAGTGTTACCTTGCCATTGCCAGCAACCGCAGTTAGGCTCGCCGGAGCGGGTGGAGCAGGTTCCCCGCTAGAGGACCATGCACCGCTCATGGGCACCTGGAAGATATACATCGATCCCGGAGGCATTGTGAAAGTGTAGCTTTGAGTGACAGTTACCGGCCTGCTGCCGATGGGGATATTCAATGCGTTATTGTTGGTCCCTCGCGGATCTCCGGTGAGCGTATAGAGTTGCGCAGTGCCTGTCGGCACAGCGGGGAAATTGAGAGTAACAGGAGTTTGATTGGCCAGAGAACGGGAGATAACCACGACATCAGCTTGATTGGCCACTCCTGCGTCCGCAAATGTATAGACTGCAATCAGCGGAACGGCATTCCCAAGAGTTATATTCGGATCGCTATATGTCGGATTATTTGACTTGGCGTTGGTCAGCACCATCGGACCGGAGCAGTAGCTATTCCGCATCTGATTCGCTTCCCAGATTGGATGCGGGAAAAAGCCATTGGCAAAGTTCGTGTGTGTGGTGTATGGCCCAGTACCCAGGCTAAACATGAAGAGGTTCTGTGATCCGAAACCGCTCTGCGTCGCATACAAGGTGGTGTCGATCGAGGCTATTGCAGCGGCCAGTGTATCGTCTCCCACCGTGTTGCCCCCGTATGTATCCGTTCCTGGGCCCTCCTCGTACGAGGTCACGGCATAGTTGTGTCCATTCGATGCATCCAATTGCTGCTGCGCAACAATTGCATTGATCCAAGGACCATTGGTCATCGGGACCTGGACCAGGTCCGACTGATAATACTGGTCCCCGGCCAAGGTGTTGACAGCGTTGCCAGTGCTGCTGCCGCTCGTGTAGAGGAAGTAATCGACCAAAGAGGCTTGAGGCGCGGCTGTTATCGCTGCTGAGCCGAAGGACGGGTTCAACGTGAAACTATTGAGGACAAACTTGATCTCACTTGAATTGAAGTAGCTCTTGTTGGCAATTGCCTGGCTGATTACAAAGTCCGCCCATTGGCCGTATGCCGTATCGGCTGGCACAACCTGCGTACCCCACTCCTCATCGCCGAGTTCAATATAGATGGTACCGAAGTCCGCAGTGTAAGGTCCGGGATGGCTGGCAGGACGCATGGAAGCATATCCGGTGCCAACCGGAGCGGACAGATAATCGATAAGCTCGCCCCACTCTGTCGGCGACAGGGACATGTTGATAAGCAACCAAGGATTTGCGCCTGCGGCTTTCACATTGGCTAGCGCATCGGGCAGATGTTCCAGCTGCCCCGGCAACTCATAGTCGTTGCCGATGCCCTGAGTATTGCGCGTCTTAATCTCCGGCGTGAGCCAGCTATTCAAGCTGAAGAATCCGTAGCTTGTGTTAGACAGTCCGAAGTTGCTCCAAATGCGAATAGTCCCCGGATGATAGTTCTGCCACGCCGTCATAACTGTCGGATTCAAAGTGTTCGGAGGCCAGGCCGTGTCGTAGAGCTGGAAGTTATCCACCCATAGCGTACCCGGTGCGCCGAAATCCAGGTGAACGCCGGGTTGGGCTGAGCCCGTTGCTAGCCCAGCAACTGCGGGGAATGTCCAGGTAAATTGCTGCCATGTACTGTTCACCCCGGTAAATACGTGAGAGATGCCTAACCCGTTCATGGAGAATGTGACATTGCCGCTGGCGATGCCTGATTGCATCAGCCAGACAGAAACTTCATAGGTATGTCCCGACTGAAACTCCTCATTCGCGGGGCCAACAAAGGCACCCTGTACATACTGCCAAATCCCATTGGTTTCCGTATTCGTATCCGTGAGCTCTAAGCTTCGGCCCCCGGCGTCCGAGGAAGGAACGTTCGTGGACAAGGTATACGGCCATGTCACTGTTCGCGACTCGCCACCTTGTGTCTCAATAGACCAATTTGGGTAGTAAGCGGAAAACCGCGCGTCCAGGTACTGGATGTTTGGTACAGCCTCAACATTATCCATTACAAGCCAAATAATATCTCCGGATTCAGTGGCCGGCCCTGAATTGGCAAAGGTGATTGTGCAGTTAGCCGGCGTTTCGCTTTCCCCGTCTGCGGTATAGCCTGTCACAGTGTCTGAGCGCAGCAGCGACCACTCGCCACTGCTGTAACGATAGGTATATGCGGTTGCTCCCACGAAGTAGCCCGTAGTAATACTGTCCCAAAAGTCGGTGCCGCCGTCGGAGCCGTTGTTTTCCGCGATGAAGCTGGTTGCTGTGCCGTTCTGGGTTGCGGTCAAGCTAAAGCGGGCATCGTAGGACGAAAATCCACCGTCCGACAACCACGCGTTTTCCATGATATTCTTGCCCGCGGCGGGCTGCATGTTAAAGCCGACTGGAACTGGATTGGGTGCAAGAACCTGAGGATAGATATTGAAAACGGCGGGAGTGGTGGTGGTTCCCAAACCCTGTACGGCGGGCGTGGCGCTCACCTGACTAGACAAAGCGCTGGCGCCGGATGAATTGAGTGCCGCAACATTGAAGGTATAGGTCGTCCCATTAGTCAACCCCACACCGGTGGAAAACGTTTGTGACCACACCATATAACTGCTTGTAGTAATTCCGGTTGCAATAGGGGTTGAGCCCGAGTTCATGTAGACGTTATAGGAAGTCGCTCCCGAAACAACGGTCCAGGATAACGACACTTGCGTATCTCCAGGAGTTGCCTGCAAGTTAGTGGGAGCACTTGGAGCTTGGCTCCAAAGCGTGGGACAGCTAGCTAATACCAATAACATCGATGCGATAAAGCATCCAATGGTACTTATTTTGGTAATGAATCGTGTCTTGGTTGTCTCAAAGGCTTTCATGTGTGCACCTCATATCTGTTTCCCGAAACGATTTCAACATCGATTTCCGGAACTTCGGGCGCAACTAGGACCGCCCCCAAGCAGGCTTTCGCCTTGGAGTCGATAGGCTCTCAATCCGCTCAGCTTGAAGCCACGTTGTGTCGGTGTGGTCAGGTTTGAGCTATAGGCTATGGAGAGTGACCTGGTCCTTTGTGTCAGGCGCTGAATTCCGATCGCTTACGGCTTCCTCAACATTGCTAGTGAGTTGGGCGAAGCACAATGGCCGGAGGCGGAGACGAACACAAAGGCACTTCACCGGAGAAGTGAATTAGTCTCATTGAAACGATATTTCTCCAAGACAATATTTGGTGCTAAGTTTGAGCCAGCGAGTTCTTTTTTAGTTTTGGGAAATTCTGAAGAGAGACTAATCTTGAGTTGAAAACTTTGTCAAGGCATATTTTTAAATCTACCGTTCACAATTTTTAAATCTATTGTTGACAATGCGGAGGGTCGAAAAAGTGCTGCGATTCTTCATCTCTTTTGCTCATGTCGCTCCGTTATGGTGGGGATCTGGGCGTTGGGGCGGAGTTCTATGGTCTCGATGATCACCACAAATGTGGGTGACTATGAGCTTGAGCTGCCGCGTGATGAACCCAGTAATGCTCCGCTTCACACGCTCCTCTGCCCGCCAGCTGCGAAGTGCCGAGCGTCCGGGCCGGAACCCGTGACTGTGTCCGGAAAACCCCGCATTCCACCTGCCTTGCAGGACTCGCATCACCGCTCGCTGCACCTTTCGGTCAAGCCCCGTGGGGATGCCCAGCTGACGTACCCCTCTGCCCGGCTTGGGTATCTTTACCGGCTTCACCGGCTGCGGCTTGTAAGCCCCTGCTAGAAGTTGTTCGCCGCTCCGCCGTGAGCGGTCAAACTGCAACCTGTTGAAGACCGGGATGAGTGCGAGAACAAGCCCTAGAGTGGTTTTTCCGTCAGGAATGGCTCTGGCTTGAGCGAACCATCGCGTTGCTTGACCAGCATCTGCACCTTGCCCTCGGCGGCGTCTAGCTCGGCTTTGCAGGCGGCCGAGAGGCCGACGCCCTCCTCGAAAAGCTTGAGCGACTCCTCCAGAGCCAGGTCGCCTTGCTCCAGTTGATCGACTATGTTTTCGAGCTTCTTGAGCGAGTCTTCAAACGAGGGCATGGCAGTTACTCCGTGGAATTGGCTCCCGGTGGGGGTAGCACGCTCGCGATCACTTCTGCGGCGATGTTATAGCGGCCGAAGGGAGCGCTGACCTGCACGCCCTGGACGAAGGGCCTGACGGACTCGAGCATCTCCTGGGCGATCAGAATGCCTTCTCGGCGGGCGGCCTCGGGCGTGTTGGCCTGGGCCATGCGCAGCATGATTTCCTCAGGCATGGAGACGCGGAGGTCGTTCTTCAGGAACTCCGCATTGCGCAGGCTGACCAGCGGCCAGATGCCGGCGATGACCGGAATCCGATGTTCTCGGATGCGTTCGAGGAAGCTCTCCAGCAAGCGCAGGTCGAAGACCGGCTGGGTGATGGCGTATTCGGCGCCGGCCTCAACCTTGAAGGCAAAGCGGCGCAGCTCCTGCTCAATGTCCGGCACGCCGGGGTTGGCGGCCACGCCGATGGTGAAGTTGGTCGAGGCACCGATTGCGTTTGAGCCGATGTCCAGGCCGTGATTCAGCCGGCGCACGATGTTGACCAGACCGATCGAGTCCACGTCAAAGACAGCAGTGGCGTCGGGATAGTTGCCCAGCTTGGGCGGGTCTCCGGTCAGGCAGAGAATGTTGTGCAGCCCGATGGACGAAGCGCCCAGCAGGTCCGACTGAATGCTGAGCAGATTGCGGTCGCGGCAGGTGTAATGGAGAATCGTCTCGATGCCGGTGTGTTGCTGAATCTGAATGCAGAGGCTCTGCGCGCTCATGCGGGCCGAGGCGCGCGGCGAGTCGGGCACGTTGATGGCGTGCACGCCCAGTTGCGCCAGAACGCGGGCGCCCTCGATCTCCTTTACGCAGTTGATGCCGCGGGGCGGCACGATCTCGACCAGAGTAACGAAGCGGTCCTCGGCAACCAGGGCCCCGATGCGGGAACGCGCGCCGAGAGGAGCGGGCGGCGTCTCGGTGGTCAAGGCTGGCGCGGTGCCGCCGACTTCTACGCGAGCCTGCGCATCGATGGCGCGCATGGCCGAGCGCATGGCGCGAATGTGATTGGGCGTTGTGCCGCAGCAGCCGCCTACCATCTGCACGCCAGCGGCGATGGCCTTGCGGGCAAAGCTGGCCATGTACTCTGGCGAGCAGAGATAGATGTTGCGTCCCTCGACGGCGCGGGGCATGCCTGCGTTGGGCATGGCGGCCAAAGGCAGCGTGGTGGCCGCACGCATGGCTTCGATGGCCGTCAGCACCGTGGCTGGACCGGTCGAGCAGTTTACGCCGATGGCTCCCGCGCCCCACTCGGTCAACAACGCAGCGGCTTGCGCGGGCGAGGAGCCGTCCAGGCAGTTGCTCTCGTCGTCCACGGTGACCATCACCAGTACCGGCAGCTCTGGAGCAATTTCGTGGGCTGCCGCAAGCGCCTCGCGGGCCTCGTTCAGCGCGGGCATGGTCTCGATAATCAGCAGGTCCACGGCGGCCTTCCAGCCATGCGACGAAGGCCTGTCGGTGGGGGTCCCGGTTCCGATCAGCGCGCGAATCTGCTCGGCAAAGGCCGCACGCGCCTCGTCCAGGCCGGTCTTGCCCAGCGGTTCCAGACGCACGCCGAGCGGGCCGAGAGCGCCGGCTACCCACGCCTCGCCTGCCTGCTTTTCCCTGAGGTGCTCGACGGCCTGGTGGGCTATGCGCACGCCGGCCGCGTTGATTTCGGCCACTTTTCCGGCCAGTCCATGCCGCGCCAGACGAAAATGGTTTGCGCCAAAGGTGTTGGTCTCGATAATTTCCGCTCCGGCCTGCAGATACTCCTCGTGGATCGCGAGGATCATGCTGGGGTCGGAGAGGTTCAGCTCGTCGTAGCAGCGGTTGATGAACACGCCGCGGGCATAGAGAACTGTGCCCATGGCGCCGTCGGCGAGCAAGGGGCGGCCAGCGAAGATGTCGGCGAATTGCGGCATTCTTCTGTCATGCTAAGCCACACAGCCGCACCGCGCCAACAGGTAAGGCCGCTTTGTTATACTTCGGTAGTCATTAGGTTGGGTTGCACCGGTTCCGGGCAGGCTTTTTTGCCTTTCGCCCGCTTCGTCGGCAAGCGCCGTCAATTTGTTCACGCCGCGGCTATGGCCGTGGGCATTCTGCGCGGCATCTTCCGCGTCTTCGGTCGAGGTAAGGGATTTTGAACAAGAGAAGTCTTTGCATGAGCGCCTTTGCGGCCCTGGTGGTTGCAGTGGCGCTGGCGGGTTGTGGCACCACTACCTATTTCGCGGGCCGGACGCTGCCACCTAGCGGGCTCACCAATCGCGTGCTGATCGCAATCCAGAATCCCAGCTCCTTATCGAACGGTACTTTGCAGTTTGTGGATGCCTTTTACGACATTCGTTATCGCTATAACAGCACCAATGTGGCCCCGGCATTTTCCATCTCCGGGTATTCGGGAAATTTGCCCATCACCATCCAGAACATGCCCGAGGAGCAGTTGGGCGCTGTCTACGGCTTCGGTGACGGCAGCTTCAACATCGTCAGTTATTCCGGGGAGAAGAACATTGGCGGCACAAGCGGCCTGAACGGCCACTCTTCCAGCATCTTTACCACGCGGAACCAAGCCTACATCTTTGCCGCCAGCCAGGCTTCTCACGTGCTGACGATAGTAGATAAGTCGTCGATCAATGCCGGTACGTATCCGCTGAGCCTTCCCGGCGTTTATAGGGTGAGCGTGAATCCCGCAGGAACAGCGGCCTTGGCCTTTGTGCAGAACTCGAACTACGTCTATTACCCGCGCAAGCTGACGGCTGCTCAGACTGCTGCCTACTCCGGTGGTCCCAATACCTGGCCTCTGGGCGCGGTGGACTGCGAACCGCAGAATGAGCCGGGTTGGTGCCTTTTCCAGGCGCTGGATCCAGGCACCGGCAATCCGCTGAGTTTTAATCGTCCGATCAAGGCTGTCTTCTCCGCTGATGGCGGTACGGCCTATGTGCTCAATTGCGGACCGGAGTGTGGCGGGACGAGTACTGCCAACCCTGCGGCAACGCCTCTGTCCAACGCGTCGGTGACGCTGATGCCGGTGGCGCCGCTGATCTTTCTCATCGGTCAGGCGTCGGGCACGCTGCCCACGCAAACCGCTCTCAGTGCAAATTGCGCGACGGCCGGCAGTACGGGTGGATGCAGTATCCCCATCCCTGGCGGCGCCAGCAACGCGCTGGTCGACAGCTCCACTATGTACGTCGTGGGCCAGCAAATGATGACCGACGGCTTTTGGGGCGGTCACCTGACAGTCTTGAACCTCTCCAACAACACAGCCTCTAGTCCGATTTCCATCAGCGACGGAGAGCCAGGCGCCGTCAGCCGCATCTTGCTGGCCGACGACAATACGCTGTGGATCGCCATGGTCCAGTGCACCAATGGCGAGCGCGCCAACAACGGCCAGCCCGATGGCTGCCTGACCATGGTCAACACCACCAACAATACTGCGACTCTGTTGCCTTATATCGGCGACGCAACCGGCATTGCCGCTGTCACGGGCCTGCACAAGGTCTACACGGCGGAAGGCGGGCAGGTGTACATCTACTCGACCGTGGACGGCTCATCGATCGACAACCAATTCGTGACCGTGACCGGTACGGCCTATGATGTGGCCTACATGGACGCAACTACCGACGGCAACAACACCGTCTACTGATCCGATGACCGCAGCCGGGACAGGCCCTTTTGTTGCCGACGTGCTGGCTATCGCTGCCCATCGTGACGATGTGGAACAAACCTGTGGCGGAACGCTTCTGCGCATGGCCTCGCGCGGCCTGCGTACTGCCATTCTCGATCTGACTCAGGGTGAGGCTGGTACTCGCGGGAGCGCTGAAGACCGTGCGCGTGAAGCCGACGAAGCAGCCCGCCTGCTGGGCGTTGGCTGGCGTCAGGCTCTCGACATGCCCGACGGCGCGATCGAAAACACCCTCGAAAATCGCATCAAAATCGCGCGCGTCCTGCGGCAGCTTCGCCCTCGCGTGGTCATCCTGCCTTATTGGCAGGCGCGTCATCCGGACCACGCCATCGTCGCAACCCTCGGCTACGAAGCCTGCTTCCTCTCCGGATTGGCCAAAGCACCTGCGGTGCGGCCAACTGCGCCTCCGACGCGAGCGGCAACTGAGCCCGAAGAAGCAGAATCTCGTCCCCATCGCCCTTTCAAAATCGTCTACGCCAGCTTGTATGCCGACGTGCGTCCCAGCTTCATTGTGGACATCTCACCGTTTATCGAACAGCGCCATCAGGCACTCATGGCCTATCGCTCACAGTACGCCAACCAATCCGTAGGCAGCGCTCTCTTTGTCCCCGAAGAGGAGATTCGCGACCGCACGTTCGCTGAGGCCCGTCACTACGGCTTGCTGGCAGGCGTGCGCTACGGCGAGCCTTTTGTGCAGAAGGAAGTGGGCTTGGTTGACGACCTCACTCTCTTGCCAGTCCAATCCATCTGAAGCCCCATAGACCCGACGATCCGAAAATTGATCTCAGCGCCACGAACAAGTTGCTATATTGCAAGTAAATCGGTTTTCCTCGGGGGTATGTTTGCGTCTTTTATCTAGCTTTCCGTTTGTGTTGCTGGGACTCGCGCTCTCTGTTCCAGCGTTTGCCGCACAAACACAACTTCCGGCCAACCAGGATGCCCCGCCTTCGCTTGACGGAGTACCTGGTCCGTTGATCTGGCAGCATCCGCCCGCGCGGTGGAGGATCGACAACAGGCAGACGCTTGCGATTACCGCGGACAAGGCGACCGACTGGTTTGTCTCGCCTGTGGCTGGCAGAGGGAGAGACAATGCGCCGCGATTGCTCTTCAAGCCCGCAAACGATTTTGTGTTAAGCGCGAAGGTGACGGTGGACTTTCACTCCCAGCGGGATTCAGGTGTTTTGATCCTTTACGTCAACGATGCGGTATGGGCGAAATTGTGTTTTGAAATGTCGGCAGAGATGCATCCGGCGATCGTTTCTGTGGTTGCAAAAGAGGCTTCCGACGATAACAGCTCCATCCCAATCAGTGGCAACTCGGTGTACTTGAAGATGGCGAAGGCGGGGCAGGCAGTCTTCTTCTACGCTTCAGAAAATGGCCAGAGCTGGTCGGTTGTTCGTGCTTTCAGCTTGGGGAAAAGCCCCAATTTGCGTGTTGGTTTCTCTTCGCAGTCGCCCGCCGGCGATGGCTGCACATCCGTCTTCTCGCAGATACAGTACCTGCCCGAGAAAGTGAATCTTTGGTCGGGCAAGTGACGCGTAATTATCCCTAGATGCGCACGTGAAAGGTGTTCAAGATACTCATTGCACTTGCAAATGAATCATAAGAAACAGTTATTCAAAGTGAAAATAGAATAACTTTTCCTTATTTTCCTTCTTCCGCCAAACTGAAACAAGAGGGCAGCTATGACGCAAACCTGGGATCCGAAGACCTATGGCACAAACGCCGCTTTTGTGCATGGATTGGCCGGCGGCGTGCTCGAATGGCTGGACGCCAAACCAGCTGAATCGATTCTCGACCTCGGATGCGGCGACGGCCAACTTACCCAGCGCATCGCCGCCATGGGAGCCATGGTTATGGGTGTCGATGCCTCGCCAGAGATGGTTGCAGCCGCGCGCTCGCGGGGCGTCGCTGCCGACGAAGCCAGCGCCGAGTCGCTCCCCTACGCCAGCGCGACGTTCGACGCGGTGTTCTCGAACGCCGCGCTGCATTGGGTTCGCGATCAGAACGCCATGATGGCCCAGGTCCGCCGCGTGCTCAAGCCCGGCGGCCGCTTCGTGGCTGAAATGGGCGGCCACGGCAACATCGCCGCCATTCGCGTGGCCCTCACGGCGATACTGGCGCGCCACGGCTGCGGCGATCGCAAAGATGACGAGAACTACTATCCTACTCCGGACGCTTACTCACGCAGGCTTTTGCGCCACGGCTTCCATGTGGAGCGAATCGCGCTGATTCCGCGCCCCACGCCGCTCGCGAAGAGTGGAATGGACGGCTGGCTGCGAACCTTTCGCCGCAGTGTTCTCGATGGGTTGCCCGAGGCGCTTCGGGAGACGGTGATCGAGGAGACAATCGCGCTGCTCGCGCCGGTGCTGCGCGACGAGGAAGGGAATTGGATTGCCGATTATGTGCGCCTGCGCTTCGTCGCCACGGCCTGACTTCGTTTTCAACGACTGAAGAACATTTGTCCGCCGACGGCGATCAGCGTCAGTGCAAAGATGCGCCGCAGCCAGAATGCTGAAATGTATTGCGCACCCACTGCGCCGAAGTAACCGCCCACCAGAAACCCGGCTGCCAATAACAACGCCACGCGCAGGTCCGCATTGCCCTTGCGATAGTACTCCAAGAATGCAAACAGGCCCACAGGCGCCAGCAATGCGCCCAGCGATGTGCCCTGAGCTTTGTGTTGGTCCATCCCTACAAGCCATACCAGAGCGGGAACGAATAGAATTCCTCCGCCAATGCCGACTATGCCGGAAACCATTCCCACCACCAGCCCCACCAGCAGCATCATCCAGGTCACAAGAACCTCCTCAAGGCGCGGCCGATCAGGAAGCCCGACCCGCGTTTTCAGCGTAAATCATCGGACGTCGTGGCATGGCTCGCTCAGGCCATCGCATCAACGCTACGGAATTCCATCACAGTTTCACGGTTCCACAGTAAAAATACGGGGGGGAGGGGGTATCTTTTCCCCCGAGCGTTATACTTCGTTCCGACACGCCGAGAGGTCGATCCAACCCGAGGATAACTGGATGGCTGATAATGATCTGCAAACTGCTCGCTAACCAGTGGGACAATGATTGCCTGGCGTGCGATCGCGTTCTTTAGCTCCCCGTTCGGCTGTCATGCTTCTGGTCAAATTCACACAATGTTTGCAATTCCTTTGCCTGACTGCATTAATCTGTTAATGATTCCGTGCGGCCTCCGCATCTGAAACTAAACGGCCGCCGGGCGAGGGCAGAGCGGTTGAGCCGAACCATTTTTGTGTTAGAAGACGATGCCGACATTGCGCGGCTGGTGCAGCACCACCTGGAAGCGGCTGGTTTCGCGGCGCGACTATTTCATACCCCCACTAACCTGATTCCCGACGCCGAACGTCAGGCGCCCGCGCTGTTTTTACTGGACATCATGGTACCCGGCGGCGACGGCCTCGATGTGTGCCGTCGCCTGCGCAGCCACCCCGCGCTCTCCACCGTTCCCATCATTTTTCTCACCGCTCGTGCTGGGGAAAGCGACCGCGTGCTGGGCTTGGAATTGGGGGCTGACGACTACATCACCAAGCCATTTGCCACCCGCGAACTGGTAGCCCGCGTCAAAGCTGTACTGCGCCGCTTCGAGAGGCCTACCACGCCCTCGGTTATCAGCTTTGAAGAAGTCATCATCGATGCTAATGCCATGCAGTTGATGGTGCGCGGCGAGTTGACCACCACTACGGCCACCGAGTTTCGTCTGCTGGATTACTTGGCGCGCCATCCGGGCCGGGTTTACAGCCGCGATCATCTGCTGGATGCCGTTTGGGGCGATGCCCGCTTCGTTACCCCCCGTTCGGTTGACGTCTACGTGCGTCGCATACGCGAGAAGATCGAAGTCGATCCGGAAAACCCGCGCTACCTGAAAACCGTGCGCGGCGCCGGCTATCGCTTCGAGCTTCCCAAAAGCGAGTAGGATCATTTGACCCGCAATATCTTCACCAAACTATTCGGCCTCGTGGTCCTGATGATGGTCCTTCAGGCGGCGGTGACGGAATTTGTCTTCATCCCAATCATCTCTTCCAAAGTGTTGGAGCTGCCTCCGGGCAAGACATTTCTTCTGCTTCGTAATGAGGTTCTTTGGTCCGCACTGATCGCGCTGGCTGTCGTGCTGCCCCTCGCCGCCTGGATCGCTCGCCGCATCTCTGTGCCCCTCGATCAGGTGGTTACCTTTGCCCGGCGCATCGCAGACGGCGACCTGGATGCCCGCCTTGACTCGATAGCAGGAGATGAACTCTACACAATCGGCTCCGCATTGAACCAGGCCGCCGAGCGGCTGAGCAAGATCTTTGCCGAGCTCGAGAGCCGCCGCCAGGAGTTGGCCGCCATGCTCGATTCCATGCAAGAGGCGGTGATCGCGATAACTTCCGAGGGGCTTGTCCGCTGGTCTAACGCCCAAATGCAGCGCATCGCCGGCACCGAGATTCGCGCTGGCCGGCCGCTGGTTCACGCTGTACGCGACCCCGATCTGCTGGCCTGTGTGCGGTCCGCGCTTGAGCAGCGCGAAGTGCGTTCCGGCCGCGCAAGTTCGCTCGCGCCGGGCCGCATCTTCGAGATCCATGCAGCTCCGATGCCCTCCGGCGGCGCACTGGCCGTGCTTCATGACGTGACCCGCATTGAGGCTGCGGAAAATTCGCGCCGCGAATTCATCGCCAACGTCAGCCATGAGCTGCGCACCCCGCTCACCTCCATACAAGGCTACGTCGAAACGCTGGTCGAGGACTCGCTTGCGAACGCGGAAATCACGCGCGAATTTCTCGGCATCATCCTCAAGAACTCCAGCCGCATGAACCGCCTTACCGAAGACCTGCTCGCACTGGCAGGCGTGGAGAGCCCGGACTACAAGCTGGCGCTTCAGCCTACGCGGGCCAGCGCGCTGGTCAAGGACGCCATCGAGTCTCTCGGCGGAATCGTTGTCGACTCCGGCGTCGCCATCGAATCCTCAGGCGCGCCCGATACGGTGGTCATGGCCGACCCCGACTCGATGAACCAGGTCTTCGGCAACCTGATCGAAAATGCTCTTCGATACGGCAAGGTTGGCAAGCGCATTCAGGTAGGCGCGCGGCTTTTGGAATCTGAAGTTGAATTTACCGTCCAGGATTTCGGACCAGGCATCGCCTCCGAGCACCTGATACGCATCTTCGAGCGCTTTTATCGCATCGACAAGGCACGTTCCCGCGAGTCGGGCGGAACAGGACTCGGCTTGGCCATCGTCAAGCACATTGTCCAGGCCCATGGCGGGCGCATCTGGGCCGAAAGCGAATTAGGCTCCGGCGCTGCCTTTCATTTCACACTGCCGTTTGCGCCCAAGGAGCAACTCTCTACCGCAGGCGTTGGTCTGTAGGATTTAAACAGAACAAAAATAAGCGGAGTACTGCGGCCTGGAGGAATGGTGAGCTCGCTGGGGATCGAACCCAGGACCCACGCCTTAAAAGGGCGTTGCTCTACCTACTGAGCTACGAGCTCTCACCAACTACAACTTAATTGCATGTAATAAGTTGTAGTATGTCAATCTTTCCGGTCTTGCGCAACTTTTAGGCGTTAGTGACCACTTTGTACCGAAGTCGGCACCGCAGATGGCAAGGTATCTAACGCTTGCGTCGGGATGAGATGGGCATGCCTGACGGTCATGGCGATCGTCTTTTGTCCCACCAATTCCTGCACTGTCTTCAAGTTTACCGCACCCGTCACCAAACAGCTAGCGAAGGTATATCGCAGCGCGTGCCGGGTGACGCCGTCTATCTTCTGTGGAGTCAAGCTCCGTGGTCAGAGGCGTTGCTCGTAGGAGAGACCACCAGACGGTCACGCTCGTCCTTGCGCGGCGCGCGCAATACTTCAAATGTGTATCCCTGCCGAACTGGCGCCATGGAGCAAGATGTACCGTTAGCAGTTGGATTTGCCTGCCGATGCTTTTGACAGTGCGGTCGATCTGGATGCAATCTTTTCCATGCTCAGGCTGCCGCGTTGCACGACTCAGGGCGAGTGAGGCTCTCTTGATACAGCTTGAGAATCTGGCCGGCTATGTACTGAACTGATATTTAGGTGATATAACGGCGACTCATCACATTCATCCGCACCTTAAGATTTGTGTGGCGAACACGCAGTGGTGACATATAAAATGAACGAAGGCGCTCATGACCGAAAAGAAAAACCTATCCCCTGAAATCCTCCTTCATATTGCCCAAACTCTGAACCTTCCTATGCGGGGCCTGGTCGCGGTTATTGAACTGCTGGACGACGGCGGCACGGTTCCTTTCATAGCACGCTATCGCAAGGAAGCCACTGGCAATCTGGACGAGGTGCAAATACTCGCCATCGAAGAAAAGCTGGCTTATTTTCGCGATCTCATGGATCGGCGCGAAACCATACTAGCCTCGATTTCCGAGCAGGGTAAGCTGACCGACGAACTCAAGGACCGCATCGCAGCCACGCTTGACAGGAGCGAACTCGAAGACCTGTATCTTCCTTATCGACCCAAGCGCCGCACAAAGGCCACCATCGCGCGCGAGAGAGGGCTTGAGCCGCTGGCCAGTTATCTATGGGCGCAGCAGCAGGGTGCCGAGCCGCTCGATAGCTTTGCTGCTACTTTTGTGAACCCGGAGCTGGGTGTCGGCACGGTGGAGGAAGCGCTCGAAGGCGCGCGGCACATTGTTGCCGAGTGGATGAGCGAAGATGCGGATCTGCGCAAGGCGCTGCGACAGCTTGTCTTCGACGAAGGAATGATCGTGAGCCGCAAGGTCACAGATGCGGTAGACGAGCAGGAAAAATTCAAGATGTACTACGAGTACAAGGAACCGGTGAAGACCATTCCTTCACACCGTATGCTGGCTATCCGCCGCGGCGAGGGCGAAAACGTGCTTTACTTCCTTATCGAGGTCGAGCCGGAGCGCGCTATCGGGATCATGCGGCGGCATGTGATACGGCAGCAGGGCGATTGGACACACCACCTTGAACTGGCCGTCGACGACGCGTGGAAGCGGTTGCTGAATTCATCCATTCAAGGAGAGATTCGATTGGAGCTGAAGCGGCGCTCCGACACCGAAGCCATCCACGTTTTCCGCGACAACCTCTACAATTTGCTGCTGGCCCCGCCTGCTGGGCCTATCTCCGTGCTGGGCATCGATCCAGGACTGCGCACGGGCTGTAAAGTTGCCGTGGTGGATGAGACCGGCAAGCTGTTGGCGCACGATGTGCTCTACCTCCATACCTCGAAGCATGGCAATGACGAAGCCGCGCCGAAGCTCGAGGCACTCTTGCGCCTCCACAACGTCCGTGCAATCGCGATCGGGAACGGGACCGCTTCGCGCGAGACCGATGCTTTTGTGCGTGGGTTCCTGCGCGACAAGGGCATTCAGGACATCTTCTCGGTTACGGTGAGCGAGTCAGGCGCCAGCGTCTATTCCGCATCGGACGTTGCCCGGCAAGAGTTCCCCGATCTAGACCTGACCGTGCGCGGAGCCATCTCCATCGCGCGCCGGTTGCAGGACCCTCTTTCGGAATTGGTCAAGGTCGATCCCAAATCGATCGGCGTTGGCCAGTACCAACATGATGTCGATCAGCGCCAGTTAGCAGAGTCTCTGGAAAAAACGGTGGAGAGCTGCGTGAACCGCGTGGGCGTCGATTTGAATACTTCGTCGTGGACGCTGCTGCGTCACGTAGCTGGCATCAGCGAGCGTACGGCACTGAACATCGTGAGTTATCGCAACGAGAAGGGCAGCTTTCGATCGCGCATGCAGGTGTTGGAGGTTCCGGGGATTGGCCCGAAGACTTTTGAGCAGGCGGCAGGATTTCTGCGCATCCGCAACGGTGACAATCTGCTCGACATGACAGCCGTGCATCCTGAGTCGTATCCAGTTGTCGAGCAGATAGCACTGTCCCTGAAGGTTTCAGTCCAAGAAGTCATAGAGCAGCCAAAGTTACTGGAGAAGGTTGATCGCACGCAACTTTCGGCGGGGAGTTACACGCTTGATGACATTTTGACCGAGTTGCGCAAGCCAGGCCGCGATCCGCGCGATAAGTTCGTTGCACCCAGCTTCCACGACGACGTGCGCGGCATCGAAGATGTGCAGGCAGGCATGGTGCTTGAAGGCGTAGTAACGAACGTGACCAAGTTTGGAGCCTTTGTTGATATTGGCGTGCATCAGGACGGCCTGGTTCACATCAGCGAGTTATCAAACCGCTATATCAAAGACCCGTCGGAGGCGGTCAAGACCGGCCAGATCGTCAAGGTCAAGGTGTTGAGCATTGATCTGAAGGCAAAGCGCATCGCGCTTTCCATCAAGGCGCTGTCGGCTATAGCGCCCCGTCCCATAGCTAGGCCCGCACCAAAGCCAGAGGCAACGCTCGATGAGAAACTGGCGGCGCTGTCGATGAAGTGGAAGGCACGGTCGTGAGAACACGGCAACTGGAAGCCTTGTTCGCCTCTACCGTCAACCGAGCGGCCGGGCGTTCGACCAACTCGTCTTGTTTTCGATGGAGGCGACTGAGGACTACCCTCTTCTTCTGTCCGGTATGTTCTTCACTTCCAGTCAGCAGATGAGCCCTGACACAAATAACTCGACTTGCTGCATCTTGACCCATTCAAGCGATCTCTCATCTTAACTCTTCCGGTATCGGTTCCAGTCCTTTTCGACAGTCTTTGCCATGCTTTCAGCAGCATCTTTGAGCCAGTCTTGTCTTTTTCGCTTGAGGTCTTCCAATATCCGCTTCGACTGACCTTTAGTGCCCAGATGAACGTTTGCAGCTTCAGTGCCCATTGCAGATAGAAGCATTTCCTCGTCGCTATGCTTCGGCAGAGTCTGAATGTCAATCGGATTTGAATCTGGGGATAGACGCCGGATCAGCCATGATCCGGCGATGAGTTGGAACGGGTCAGGGGATCGGATAGCGGAACTTATCGCCTTCTCATACCAGGATTGATGATGGCCAACCTGGTCGTCGAGCCACGAGCAGGAAGATGGCACCATCAGCTTTGCTTCTCGCGCGATGAACCCACCTTGCCAGATAGCGATCGCAACGAATCGTTCTTGTCCGAGACTTCCCATTCCGGCTTGACGCCTGACGACCTTGTATTCCATTTGTGGGTCTGGCAATGTCTTTTCCAGTGCCCGCTTCAGGTCTTTGGCAAGAGGCTTACGGATTGCCGGCAAGTTATTCAACTTCTCCCAGAAATTTGTGGGTGGCTTGAAACTGTCCACTCCCAGCTTAGTGAGCTTTTGTTCTCTTTCAGCGAGGACAACTGGATTACCACCCTCGCGGAGAGAGTTCAGATATCCGTCTAGAATTGCATCGCATCCTGCTTTCAGTTTGATCGAAATCTCCTTAGCATCGATCATGATCTTCAAGCTGGCGGCCAACCTGACAAGGTCATTCGTGTAGGCGAGCGGGTACGCTTCGTCGAAATCATCGACGCCCCAACATAAACGGCCTTCGGAATCTCGCCAGGTCCCGAAACTATTAATGTGCAAATCGCCGACGGCCAGAACTTTCGGAGCGCTACAAAGCTGAGTGCAAACTGATGGCCATAGTTGGGCCCAGCGATAGAATGTTCCCCGCAGAAAAGAAAACGGGCTTTCTTTCATCTGCTTGTGTTTTGATCGAAGGTCGGATTGAATGACCTTCGTGCAACTGCCCATCCACGCCTCGTAACTCGCGGTTGCACGTTGGATGTCGGTACCTCTGTCTTTCGAAGATGGCCCAACAACGGCGGAAATTGCGGCGTGGTGACTGGTTTTCAAGAATCAATCTTCCTAGATGAAATACTTACTTAATATTCACAATATGATGCGCAGACGAACACATAAGTTGTTTATTACTAAGTTATTGACGCCCTAGGATTCGCGACAAACTTCGGCGCGATCGACTATTCGCGTACCTCAGTCTGCACACGGGAAGCATAACGAGGAGAAACCTTACAAGGCTTTACACTGATTTTTGTATCTGCAGTTATCGAGGTGATGTTGACGATTCCGCGGTAGCACTTGATTCTTGATCGGCTTCTTCGCCAATCGATAGCTTCGAAAGGCCCGAAAGGCGCATCTCCGCCGCCGTACTATCGATTTCGCTGTTGATCTCTGCCCCTACGAGCAGCATGAGGCCCGTAATGTAAAACCACGTTAGCAGAATGATAACTGCACCCAGTGAGCCGTATGTGACAGAGTAAATGTGAAAGTAATGGATGTAAACGCGAAAGGCAAGAGATGCGATGAGCCAGCCGCCAATCCCGATGGCGCCGCCGGGGGTGAGCCAGTGCCAATTGCGGCTCTTTACGCTTGGTGCCCAGTAATATATAACGGCAAAGGACAGCGCAAGAAGAAGTGTCGCGACAATCCAGCCCGCGACCGTAACAATCGCGCTGGCTGCGGTCGCAAAAACATCGTGCTGAATATTGCGGTGAGCCAACCTGGAAACGAAGTCAGCGCCAAGCAAAGAGGCGAGGCCACCCGTGACAATCACGATTAAAATGACAGTTATCGCAATTGCGTAGATCCGAGCCACGAAGTAAGAACGCCCTTTCTCAACCTTGTACACGACGTCGAGAGTATCCTGAACGGCTGAAATGCCAACCGAAGCAGACCAAATTGCCGCGATCAATCCAAAAGTGAGTTTGCCAGAACTTGCCGCAGCGGTGGTCTCATTGAAGGTCTGAAGGACCGTGCCCAGCGCCGCAGTAGGAATCACGAGAGCGAGATAGTCGAGAAGCCGGTCATAGAATTGTCGCGCGGACCGGGCCGCGAGACCCAGCGCCGAGCTCGCGCAGAACAGTGTCGGAAAAAGAGCGAAGAGAAAGTAGAAGCCCAGTTCCGCAGCGTGGCCGAAGATTCGATCCGCCCGCATGGATTTCCATGTGCGCGCCGCAATCACGCGCGTAGGGACACGTTGTAGGTTCCATAACGAGTGAAGTGATGAGCGGGATACAACCCTCCACACGCGCCTTTCGGAGCGAAGTATTTGCGGATCGCCACTTGATCGAGTACCTGTCACCATAGATCCTCTTCTGCAGCGGGAGAGGTCTTTTAGCATTCGAACAGCCGACCTGGGTTAATTGGATGCTGATTCCGGGTCGGGCAAACGTTAACCGCATCATCAACCATGAGTTTGGTTCGAGCGACGCAAGTGCGTTCGCATTCCGCCGTCAAACCTATGGCGCCCAGCGAGCATCTCAGAGAGCAAGCGATGTCGATTTAGGGCATCGTGAGATTAGGGAGTCGTCGGATATTGTCTTGCTGAAGTCAAAAAGCTCGATCGACATCACAAACGGCTGCCGAGTCCGGAGACGATCTTGCGCAGGCATTATCGTGTGTTTGCTGTTGGCAGCGAAGTCCGGCCCTTTGGCTCAACAAGCCCCGAAAACTACGAGCGACACGCCGGAAACCACTACGGCGAACGCGGATATTCTTTCCAGTTATGCAGGCCAGAATGTGACCACAATGGAGATAGCGGGTCGTCCACAAGTTACCGCCTCTGAGTTCGCATCGCTTTTCGCTCAAGAAACCGGCAAGCCGTTCTCCATTGACAAGGTAAACGAGATAAAAGCTGCGCTGAAGGCCGCTACAAATTCCACTGAAGTGCGCGTGCAGGTTGACGCGGAGACGAATGGCCTTCGCGTTCAATTTATCTTGGAGCCCGCCGTGTATTTCGGTATTTTTGAGTTTCCGGGTGCAGAGCGATTCCATTATTCACGATTGGTTCAGGTAGCTAATTTTCAAGCACAGACGCCTTTCAATGCGGCTGATGTGGAGCAAGACCGGCAAGCACTGCTCACTTTCTTTCGCCAACAGGGGTATTTTCAGGCCAAGGTCAATGCAGATATGAAGGTGGACGAAACGAACGGACTTGCCAATATCTTCTTCTCCGTGAGATTGAATCGCCAGGCGAAGTTCGGCGATATTAAAATTGAGAAAGTTGCAAACGAAGAGACAAGGACGCTCGACCAAAGCCTTCAAACACTAGGGGCGCGCTTTAGAGGAGCGGCAATCCGCAACGGACGGCCCTACCATTTCTCCACACTATCCAAGGCAACTCAATACCTCCAGGATCGTCTGCAGAAGCAAGGCTATCTGGGAGCGAAGGTAAAATTAGCGGGCGCCGAATACCATGCGGACACAAACCACGCCACTATCCATTTCACTGTCGAGTCTGGTCTAACGTCAAAGGTTTCGATTGAGGGGGTGCACCTGTGGTCTTGGACGCGCAAGTCACTTTTGCCCGTCTACCAGGGAGTGGGTGTGGATGAAGAGTCCGTGGAGGAAGGACGTCAGGCCCTAATCTCCTATTTTCAGACTAAGGGATTCTTCGACACAAAGGTGGATGCACAGCTAAAAAAAGAGGCCAAATTGAACACGGTCGTCTATCGGATATCGAAAGAAAAGAGACACAAGGTTTCGTCTGTGAAGATATCCGGTAACACCCATCTGCCGGCATCGGATCTAACTTCGCATATTACGGTCCAAGAGTCGCATCTGTTTTCTCCCGGAAAATTCAGCCAGCAACTCTTGCGCTCCAGCGTGAAGAATCTCAAAGCAGTCTATGAGGCCGACGGCTTCAGTAGCGTGCAGGTTACATCTAGCGTCTCCAATGAAGGAGGGAACATCAAGGTCTTCTTCCGCGTGACAGAGGGGCCGCGTGACGTTGTGAGTTCGCTCACGATCCAAGGCAACGACAGCTTTCCAGAATCGCAATTCGCGCCGAACGGACTGAAGCTTGCGGCGGGCCAGCCTTACTCGCAGGCACACGTTGAGGCAGACCGTGCGGAGATCGTCTCCCATTATTGGCAGGCCGGATATCTTAATTCTAGCTTTCGCGAAACTGCAACTGAAGTCTCCAAAGATGATCCTCATCGTATCAATGTGGTTTATCACATATACGAAGGGCCAAAGGTCATTGCGGGAAAGATTATCACGCTGGGTCGCGCGCAGGCCCAGCAACGGCTGATCGATAAGGATGTTTCAGGAATCAAGCCGAGCACGCCGCTGACAGAATCGCAGCTGCTGACTGCCGGAAGCAATCTCTATGACCATACGGGTGTATTCGATTGGGCGGAAGTCGACCCAATGCGCCAAATCACGACGCAGTCCGTTGAAAATGTGGTGGTCAAGGTACATGAATCGAACAGAAATCAGATCACATATGGATTTGGCTTTGAGGTAATCAATCGCGGCGGCAGCATACCCAGCGGCACAGTTGCACTTCCGAATCTACCTCCGGTTGGCTTGCCATCGAATTTCGCGTCAAATCAGGTGACATTTTATGGGCCGCGAGGATCATTCGAATACACGCGCAATAATGTCGGAGGAAAAGGAGACCAGCTCTCCTTTACGGGATTCGCTGGAAGACTCGATCAGAGCGGCAAAGCTTACTACATTGTTCCGGATTTTCATTGGTCGCCATGGAAGGCGACGACCTCAATCTCTGCAGAGCGCAACGAAGAGAACCCGATCTTCTCATCACAGGAAGAGCTGGCCAGTACTCAGTTGCAGCGGCCAGTGGATAAGAGCAAAAAGGACAGGCTGTTTCTGCGTTATAGTTTCAGTCAGACTGACCTTACACGAGTTCTGATACCCGATCTTGTGCTGCCCCAGGACGAGCACGTCCGTCTTTCCACGCTATCTGCAAATTTTACGCGCGACACGCGCGACAATCCACTGGATGAACACGAGGGAATGTTGGGGTCGCTTGAATTGGATTTAAATGACACCAAGCTGGGATCGAGCGTGGACTTCGCGAAGCTAGCCGGGCAATTGGCTTTCTATAGGCTGGGGTTTCATAACATCGTATGGGCCAACAGCGTTCGAGTTGGATTGGCGCAGCCTTTTTCCAACAGCCGCGTACCTCTGAGCGAAGAGTTCTTTACGGGCGGCGGCAACTCGCTGCGCGGGTTTCCACTGGATGGAGCAGGACCGCAGAGACAAGTGCAGGTTTGTCCGAATGGCGCGACGAATTGCAATACATTCATCCAAGTTCCCAGCGGCGGTAACGAACTATTGCTAGTCAATTCCGAGGCTCGGATTCCATTGCCGATCAAAAAGGGTCTTGGTCTGGTTGTTTTCTATGACGGCGGAAACGTCTTTCCGGGCGTGGGATTTGACGACTTCACATCGCTCTACAGCAACAACGTCGGGCTTGGGCTGCGGTATGCAACACCCGTTGGTCCAATTCGCTTCGATCTCGGTCAAAACCTGAATCCGATTACCGGGGTCAAAGCAACGAACTACTTCATCAGCATCGGACAAGCGTTTTAATCGAGAACTGCATGAAACTTTCTGAACTGCTAGACGGACTCGGCGACCCATCCAACCCGCGCTGGCACGCACACCTTCATCCGTTCTTTCGCCTGCTGGCTTGGATTTCAACCGGGATGATAGTGCTGACTCTGATGGTCGCCGTCACTGTCGCATTTCTGTTGCGAAATGTGCGTTTCCATAACTACCTTCTTCACACCGTGGAGCAGAAGGCAAGTGAAAGCCTCGGTGTTCGTGTGCAGCTCAAGAACTTTGCACTAAGTTTCTCCCCGTTGAGCCTCGACCTATACGGCGTTACGATCGACGGCGCCGGTCCATATTCAAATCCGCCAGTTCTGCATGTCGATCATGTTGAAACCGGAGTGCGCATTCTATCTATTTTGAAAAAGACTTGGTATCTCGACAGTTTTCAGGTTGATCACCCAGTTATTCACGTATTCGTGGATGCGCGCGGCGTTTCGAATCTACCTACACTCAAGACCAGCGATGAAAGCAACAATACAAGCGTGTTCGACCTTGGCATTCGCCGTGCCGTGATTGACCATGGGGAACTTTATTACAACGACAGGCCGAACGATATTGCGGCGGATCTGCATGACCTGAAATTCCGCGCCTCGTTCAACAATTTATTGAAGAAGTACTCTGGGAGGGTGACCTATTCTGACGGGCACTTAGTGTATGGAACATTCCAGCCTTTTGCACACGGCCTCGATGCGCAGTTTGAGGCAACTCCAGAGGCATTTAATCTAACTCAAGGCAAGCTATCGCTTGGCAATTCACAAGTTGTTATTTCCGCCGTGTTGCAGAATTATAGCGACCCTCAAGTGACCGGGCGCTACGAGGTGACCGCGGACTGTAAAGAGATCGGAGTTATTCTTCACGAACCTTCTGCACCCGCAGGTATTGTTCGAGTGATTGGGAGTGTGCAGTTTCATCAGATTGCAAACCGATCAACGCTGGATTCGCTGACTATAGATGGAGAGCTGACGAGTTCGCGCCTTTATCTTCACTCGTCATCGGCTCGAGCTCAAGTGGAACAACTAACTGCCCATTACACGCTTGCCGACGGCAATGCGGCACTACGCGACTTTCATGCGTCTACTCTTGGTGGGCAAATCAGCGCTCAGGGTAACATGACGAACCTCAGCGGCGACTCACATTCGGAAATCGCGGCCGCAGTACGCGGAGTTTCGTTGGCGGATCTCGCGAGCGCTCTCGGTGCTGCCGCTCAGACCCGCGAAGTGACTATCTCAGGGAAGTTAAATGCGGATGCCAAGGCCTCGTGGAGCAAGAACTTCGATGATCTTGTGGCGCACACGGACGCGACAATTGTCGGGCAGGTTCAGCGGCTCCGGAGCGCGCTCAGACAGACGCCCACCACTCAGGCAGCAGCCATCAATGCGGTCGCATCTCCTTCGTCCTTTCCAGTGGAAAGTTCAATCCACGTTACGTATTCAGGAAGCAACCGTCAACTCGCATTGGAAAATAGTTATGCGCGGACGCCTCAAACCAATCTGACCATGAACGGCGCTGTCAGTTCCCATTCCAGCGTGAAGCTTCAGCTGCAGGCCAAGGATCTGCGTGAATGGGAATCGATCGCCGATAACTTCCGCGCTCCCGCACCGGGTGAGTCTCTGCAACCCCTGGGGCTCGCTGGGACTGCTACATTTTCGGGGACTGTGCAGGGGGCTACCACAGCTCCGCATTTGACTGGACAGCTCACGGCGTCAGATCTCCAATATAAAGGAACGGCTTGGAAAATCCTTAGAACGAATATAGATCTGAGCCCGAACATGGCGAGCCTTCAGCATGCCAATGTGGAATCCACATCTCGCGGCAAGATTACCTTCAACGCGTCGACAGGATTGAACAGGTGGTCTTTCACGGAGAGCAGTCCAATTCAGGTTGAGCTTACAGCATCGCAATTGAATATTGCAGATTTGACGAGGCTCACGGGGCAACAGATACCGGTAACGGGAACGCTCAATGCCAACATTACGCTGCAGGGAAGCAAGCAGAACCCGGTTGGGAAGGGCAGCGTCTTGCTTGGAAGCCTGACAGCCTATGAGCAGCCCATCCAAGCGGCTAAACTCACTTTCGATGGTGCGGCAGAAGAGGCGCGCCTGGATCTTTCCATCGAACTCCCTTCCGGCACTGTGCTGGGCAAAGCTACGATTCGTCCGCAGGAGAAGACATATACGGCGGAGCTCACTGCGAGCGGAGTCCAACTCGGAAAGCTGCAGGCAGTGAGCGCACGGAACCTAAACGCATCCGGCGTGCTGGAACTCAGTGCCAAGGGACAAGGATCGTTCGATAATCCTCAGCTTGACGCAACAGTCAAGGTTCCTTCGCTGACCTTGCAAGGCCAAACGATCAGCGGGATCACTCTTCAGATGAACGTGGCGGACCATATTGCGAATGCCGCGCTGCAGTCCTCTGCAGTCAATACTTCTATCCAGGCGAAAGCGAAGGTCAACCTGACAGGAAGCTATCTCGCCGACGCCTCGCTGGACACGCAGGGGGTTCCGTTGGGTCCACTACTTGCCATATACGCTCCTCAGGCGAATGGAGTGTCGGGGCAGACAGAAGTGCATGCAACGCTTCATGGGCCGTTGAAGGATGAAAATCAGCTTGAAGCACATGTGACAATTCCTGTTTTCAAGTTAGCCTATGGAGATACTGTCCAGCTGGCTGCAGCCTCGCCTATTCACATCGATTACAAGGATGGCGTCATTGAATTCGAGCACTCGGCAATTCGCGGAACCGATACAGACCTGGAATTTGAGGGAGTCATTCCGATCAACGCCAACGGTGCCATGTCCGTGCTGCTGAAAGGAACCGTGAACCTGGGGCTCGCGCAACTGCTCGATCCCGATTTGCGCAGCTCCGGTCAACTCCGGTTCAACATCGATTCGCGCGGGCCGATCAACGGATCCGAGTTCGCAGGCCAGATTGATGTTGTTGACGCGAATTTTGTATCGGGAGACTTACCGGTTGGACTGCAGCATGGCAATGGTGTGTTGAAGTTGACGAAGAATCGAATCAACATTAAGAGCTTCAAAGGTGATGTTGGAGGCGGGACCGTGGCCGCCCAGGGCGGTATCGCATATAGACCTAGTATCCAGTTTAACTTGGGCCTAAATGCGCAAAGTGCGCGCATTCTTTATCCCCAAGGGATGCGCGAAAACGTGGACGCGAATTTACGGCTTGTCGGGTCAACGGACAATGCGGTGCTGGGCGGTTCGGTGAATCTGTCTGACCTTTCATTCACCCAGGCGTTCGATCTGAACAATTTTGTTGCCGAGTTTTCGGGGGGAGTGTCTGCACCACCTTCACGCGGGTTTGCGCGGAACGTTCAACTCAATGTGACGGTGAACTCGACCAATAGCGTGAACCTCACGAGCAGGGAGCTTAGTATTGGCGGGACGGCAAATCTGCAACTGCGTGGCACTGCCGCAGACCCAGTAGTTCTGGGACGTGTCAACCTTAGCAATGGGGACATCATTCTGAAGGGCAACAGATATGTTCTCAACGGCGGCACCATTCAGTTCGTGAATCCCTCTGAGACGCAGCCCGTGGTCAACCTGACTTTGACCACATTGATACAGCAGTACAAACTAAACCTGCGGTTCCAAGGCCCGGTGAACCAGTTGCGCACTCACTACAGCTCGGACCCTGCGCTGCCTTCGGCGGACATCATTAACCTGCTCGCCCTTGGGCAGACTACGGAAGCCAGCAACGCCAACCCCACGCCCACGAATCAGGCCGCCGAATCTCTCGTTGCCTCCCAGGTTTCCGGCCAGGTAACCAGTCGCGTTTCCAAGGTAGCTGGCATCTCGCAGCTGTCCATCAACCCTGTATTGGCGAAAAGCAGCACCCAAGGACCGCCCGGAGCAAACATCACCATACAGCAGCGAGTGACTGGCAACCTGTTCGTGACTTTTTCAACGAATGTAGCTTCGACGCAGAGCCAGACCATTCAAGGGCAATATCAAGTTAGCCCGCGAGTCGCTTTGAGCGCGACGCGCGACCCCAATGGCGGCTTTGCTCTCGACACCCTTATCAAAAAGAGCTGGTGATGGAGTCACCCTAGGCGATCTGGCCGTGTTTGGTTCCATGCTCACAAGGGACATCGGCCGTTCTCTGCGAGATAACTTGAAATCCAAGTTATGCTGCTTGCCTGCGAAGCCGGTATTGGGCGCAATGGGTGGTTTAAAGCTAGCTGAAGATCCCCACTCTTTTATTTTGACAATTTCACGCGGCACATTTGACGTTCACATCATGTAACGATCACCTCGCTTCTGACACTATCCGATGCAGATCAACCAGTCTTCCCCAGAAGACAGGATCTGAGATTATATCTGGGGCAAGAGATCCCGATGAGATCATTTTCCCTACGGCTGCTGCTTCAGTTGGGCTGCTTAGTTGTCTGGCCAATTTGCGAGATAAGCGTGCGCAGTTCCCCTCTGGCGCGCGGTTAGGCTGGGCGGAGAAATCAACTCCAGAAAGGGGAGGCCATGAATGGAAGCACCGGTGATTTCGACAATCGCTGGTCGGTCATTGATGAACTGGCGAGTCTCAAGGAGAATCCGAACCTCAAAGGCAGTCTAATTATCGATAGAGAGCCCGACCTCGAGGCCTGCCTCCGCAGGGTACTGCGTCCACACGATGAAGCCGGCTTTCAGTCTCCCAATGACGGCTGGATGATTCAGCTGCGTGCCCAACTGGACGAAGCTCTCGGAAGCCTAACTCTGCGCGAGATCCGCGAGCAACTTGGTTTTCCCAACGAGGAGCTTCCCAGCCGAACGCAACTGAATCTCCAGATACTGTTTCGCTCGGACGCATTTCTGCGCTATGTCAACGCGTATCTGTTTTTCGGCATACGGTTTCTGGCCAGTCGAACCGAGGCGCAGTCGCCCTCTGGAGGCCGGGAACTGGTTTCATGCGCAGATTCCAACGTGCGCCGTTTTCCATTGGTGCCGCCGCCGGATCTGGCTGAAGCGCCCGGTGCCCGGCAGCGGTTCGAAGAGTTCGCGAAACTCACAGCGCGCCAACCGGGAACTGCAGTCGATACAGCGCTGTCCTTCCTCGACGATTTCCACCCGCCGCAGATTGGTCCCGTTCAGTATGAACGGCAGGAGCCGTCGCAATATGAACTGTGGCTGCGCGGATTGGCTCCGGAAACAAAAAAAGAACAGAACGCGCGATTCGAAGAAATCAGCAACGGGTTGGCAGAGTGGGCAAGGACGCACAGTAATTTCTATCTTTCTCTTGACCCGCAGGTGCCTGCACTCATTCAATCTGCTGAAGCAGTCAAAGAGCAGGCACCAGATGAACGCCCGCCGCAGGGGTGGCTGGTCACGCATCCAATGGCTGCCCGTCTGGCACTGGCCGACGTCTATTGGATTGCACGCCTTCTACACGCCGATGTATCGGCGAATGCGACCGTCACTTACCAAAAAAATAATTGGCTTCATTTGTTGCGCTTCCACCTAATTCTCATAGGCGATTTGAATGGCTCAAAGAAACTGGAGAAGGCTGAAGAGGCACTACGTTCGGTGTTCGACTATGTGTGCGATCTTATTCAGAACTCGGTCGAGATCACACGCGAGGACGATCGAAGCAAAGCAAATCCCGGCCACCGTTGCAAGCTGCCCGAGGCCACGAAGAGATGGCGAGCCGCGTTCGACGAAGAGCTCGACGAAATAGTGAGACAGAGAAGAGTGCGGCACTTCCGCGACCCTTCTCTACCTCCGGAACCGACCGCCGGACCGCGTGACACAATCGGCCCTCTGGTATCCCCGGGCGTTGGAGAGCTGGGGGTGTCGGTCCATGCGACAGATGAAGGCGTAATCCGCTCGTCTGGAACCGGCAGCGGTTCGAGCACCGGACCATCGGGTGGAATCGGTCGGGGGAACGTGCCGCCAGGTCCGCCGAGCGCGACAAACAAGGGATGGAGCAAGAGGATCGCAACTGGCGAGTGTCCTTTCAACCTCGTTGGCCTTGCCTTTTCTGGGGGCGGAATTCGCAGCGCTACATTGAACCTCGGAGTTTTGCAGGGTCTTCAGGAGCTAGATCTTCTCCGCCATGTGGATTATCTGTCGACTGTCTCGGGCGGTGGCTTCATCGGCTCGTGGCTTGTGGCAAATGTGCGGCGCAGTGCGCACTGGCTAGGCCGCCTCACAGACTGGAGTGATTCGATCGCTTACCTGCGCGCCCACTCCAACTATCTTGCACCGCGATCAGGAATTCTTAGTGCCGATACCTGGAACATGGGTAATAGCTGGTTCCGCAATGCCATTCTGATCCAGCTCACGGGATTGGCGTGGCTCTTCTCCCTCCTGCTGACAACGCTGGTGGCTCTCCGGGTGTTCCTATTGGCGGGGCAGGCTACGCTGCTCTGTTATTCATGGGCCGCGTGCCTGGCCGCATTGGAAGCGGTCATTCTCGTCATTGCGATTCCATACAATCTATATGGAACCAGTTTTCGCGCCCGTGGGGACAAAAGCCGACGGTCGCGATGGGTTAGACGGCTGGCGGTTACACCTGGCTGGGTTGGCGCGTGCGCGCTCGCCTCGCAGTTTTGGGCTAACGCTCCTTTGACGTCCAGTGCGTGGCCTTCCCTCACAGGACTGAACCACTACTCAGAACTGCTTAAAGCCGCATGGAGTCCGTGGCGCTATATCATCCTGGCGGAGCTTATTGGCTTCTTCATCATCACCCTATTTACGCTGCGGCGCAATCGGGGACACGCCATATGGATTAGCGTTTGCTGTACGTTTGTTCTCTATCTCGAGTTGGTTGGGATCTTCCTGGTGTTTCGGATATGGTCCGGGTTGAGCACTATCGCCAACGGCTTGGGATTTGTCTTCGGTCCGTCACTTATCCTACTTGCTGTTTCTAGTTGCGTTCTCCTGCTGCTCGGATTTACCGGACGCAATACAGACGAAGCAAGACGCGAATGGTGGACACGCCTTGGAACCTGGCTGGGAATCTTCGCTGGGATAGGGGTTTTCGTTTGCGGAGTTGCGGTATTCGGTCCGCGGTTGGTTTTGCAATTCTATAACTGGGGTGGCAGCTCCGCTAAGAGCATCCAGTGGACCGCCCTCGTGAGCTGGATCGGCACCGTTATTGGCGGACTGTTTGCAGGCAAAAGCAGCAAGACGGCTGGCGAAGGTGACCGCACCAATACTCCTGCGTTGCAAGCGCTGGCTAGGGCTGGAGGGTTTCTCTTCATCGTAGGCAGCTTCCTGCTGGGTTCAACATTGCTCTACATCCTGATCTTCGAAATCTTCGCTTCCGAATCCTCCGTTTTGACGGCCGAGCCTCTTCACGTGTTGTGCGAGCTCGAACTATGGCAGATCGTCCTTGCTTTCGTGTGCGCTTTAGGTATCGGATCGCTGTTTTCCTGGTTTTTTGAGATCAATATCTTCGGTCTGAACCAGTTCTATCGGAACCGACTGGTGAGTTGTTATCTTGGAGCCACGCGCTGGACTCCCGGCGTTCGGAAACCAAACCCATTTACTAAATTTGATTTCAGAGATGACCTGAACCTCTCACGTTTCCGAACCGATTCTCCCGGCGCAGACTTGGCCGGCCGAAATACGCCGGCACCGGAATGCGGACCGTACCGCGGACCGCTTCCTATCGTCAACTGCGCGCTCAACCTCGGGGGTAGCTCGGACCTCGCTCTCAACACGCGCCACAGCGCTTCGTTCACTCTCACACCTCTGCGTTGCGGATCCGAACGGCCCAAAGTTGGCTATGCTCCTACCTGGTCCGTGAACGGCAGTTTTGCCGACGGAGTTCCCCTGGGCCAAGCGGTATCCATTTCGGGCGCGGCAGTCAGTCCAAATATGGGTTACAACACCTCACCGCTGGTGGCCTTTCTCTTGACTATGTTTAATGTGCGGCTAGGCTGGTGGTTTCCGAATCCGGGTCAGCCGGGCTGGGGCCGCAGAGGACTGAGTTTCAGTCTTTATTATCTGGTGATGGAACTGCTCGGGATCGCTGACGAAAAGCGAAATTTCCTCAGTGTCTCGGATGGCGGACACTTTGAGAACCTAGCGATTTACGAGCTGATCCGACGACGCTGCAAGCTGATCATTGCCTGCGATGCCGAGTGCGATGAGCAATTGCAGTTCGGGGGGCTCGGCAATATGATCCGCATTTGCGAGACGGATTTCGGAGCCATGATTGATATCGACGTGAAATCAATCCGCCCCGGCAAAGACGGGCATAGCCTCGCACATTGCGCTGTCGGCACCATCAAGTACAGCAGCGGCGAAATAGGACGCCTAATTTACCTCAAGGCATCTATGACAGGAGACGAAGACGTCAGCATTGCGCAATACCGGAGCTCGCACCTCTCGTTCCCACACGAAAGCACGGCAAACCAGTTCTACTCAGAGGATCAGTTCGAGAGTTACCGCAAACTGGGTCTGCATATCGTTCGCTCCTCTTTCAAAGGCAACCTGCCCGGAGATGATCCACAAATGATCGCCGAGCGAATGGCCGACGTGCTTACCCCGGCTGGATGTTCCAGCGAAGCATTCTTGAAGCACAGTGAGGCCCTCGGGAAGATATGGGAGAATTTCCGCGCGTCTTCTTGCCTGCTCTCATTCATGCAGGAGCTCATCACTCTCGAACAAAAGACCGCTCCTGCCACAGTAACCGATGAGGAGTTGTGCATTGGACTCGAGCTTATTCAGCTGATGGAAAATGTGTTCCTGGACCTGCGACTGGACGACTTTTGGGAACACCCGGATAACCGGGGTTGGGCCATCCTCTTCATGCGATGGGCGCGTAGTCCTCGATTACGTCTAATCTGGGAGAAGACGCGGCGTACGTTTGGCATCCGCTTCGAATACTTTTGTCATGCGCGCCTGGGACTCGCGAGCGACCGACCGATCATACGTGCGTGATAGCACCACGGGAAGGAGTCCGCGAAAGGTGTTTGTAATAGGATGCCGACTCACGGAAAATTGCAATTCCACTCACTCCAGTAAGGTCACTCGATAGGTGGCGAACTTGCAGGTTCATCTGCGTGAGCGCCTTCCGCATCCGCTGAGTGCTCCGCCGATGAAACCGCAACGTAAATCTCTTCGATCAAGCGATAACTCTTTGCTTGCCCTGCGTGCGCCTGCTCATAGGAGCCTTGCCAGTGCGGATGGAGTCTGACGCCTGGACTTCAAGCCGGTGCTTCAGGGTTCGAATCTTTCAAAGTTGCCGGTGGCTTCAAAGTATTCATCTGAGATTTTTCTTGTGGGCACTGACCCATCGACGGAACTGTGGTATGCTTCCGTCGTTCCCCAATGGAGACAAATTTTGGATGCCTACGATCCTTGCCAGGAATCCGGATGCTGTTATGGGCCGATGTTTGTTTACTAAAGAACAAACAGATCGGTGCTCCAACTCACATTCTCCCAAGAGTAATACAGCCATGATCTCGATGCCTCGATCAATCTACGCAGCGACTCTTGCTATAGCCTTTCATCGTCCTTACAGCCGTCCGCGGAAGCGGAGCAATGTGGCAGCCCTATGCGCTGTTCTGGCTGTGCTGCTCTGCAGCGCAGAGAGCATCGCGTCTGCACAAACCGCCCACTTCAGTGGTGCGCAAACCGTAGTGGGCAGCGGCTTCTCTTATCCCGCTGGCGTTGCCGTGGATGGCAGCGGCAACGTCTATATTGCCGATTACGGAAACAATGCAGTGAGAGAAATCATGGCGGTCAGCGGCAGCATCCCGGCCTCGCCCACCGTCCGAACGCTCGGCAGCGGCTTCAGCTACCCAATAAGCGTGGCGGTAGACGGCGGCGGGAATGTCTATGTTGCCGATTCTGATCCCGGCAGCGTGAAGGAGATTGTAGCTGTCAATGGCAGCATCCCCGAGTCGCCCACCATCCGTATTCTGACCTCTCTCGTAAATCCGTCTGGCGTGGCGGTGGACAGCAGCGGCAACGTTTATGTGGACGGCGGCTGCCCGTCCGGAATCACGCTCGGGACCGCCTGCGGTGGTATGGAAGAGCTTCTGGCTGTCAATGGCAGCATTCCTGCATCGCCCAATGTGACTGGCTTTGGGGGCAACTTAGCCAGCCCCGCTGGTATCGCAGTGGACGGCAGCGGCAACGTCTACGTCGCCGATACTGGCAACAATGCGATCGAAGAGGCCTTGGCAATCAATGGCAGCTATTCCGTGAATTCCGTTATCAGTAGGCCTTACACTTTTACGGGCACTCGCGGTCCCGCTGGCGTGGCGGTGGACGGCAGCGGCAACCTTTACGTCTCCGATATCGGCAGCAATACGGTCTATGAGATTCTGGCGGCTAGAAGCAGCATCTATGCTCCATATACCGCCATCGCACTGAGCAGCAACTTCGACTATCCGTATGGCGTGGCTATAGATGGCAGCGGGAATGTCTACGTGGGCGATACCATGAATAACCGGGTGGTGAAGATTTCTCCGTCGGTCGGAAACTTCGGGCAGGTGAATATTGGAGCTACAAGCCCGGCGATTCCCTTGACCTTTACCTTCGATACGGGCGGTACGCTGGGATCGACGGCCGTATTGACACAAGGAGCAACCGGGCTAGACTTTGCCAACGCTGGCACGGGAACCTGTACCGCGAATGCCACTTATACCTCCGGTGAATCCTGCACAATCAACGTGACCTTCACGCCCAAGTTCGCCGGAACTCGCAATGGCGCAGTGGTCCTCTATGATACCAATGGAAACGCCATTGCCACCGGTAACCTCCAAGGAATTGGCGTAGGGCCGCAAATTAACTTCATGCCCGGCGGATCGAGCACAGTGGCCACAACCAGCGGCGAACCATATGGCGTTGCTCTGGATAGCAGTGGAAACCTCTATATTGCCGACAGCGAAATGGGTGCGGTGTATGAGGTTCTGGCGGTAAATGGCAGTATCCCCGCGTCGTCGACGATCAGGACGCTGGCCACTGGACTTGACATGCCATGGGACGTGAAGGTGGATGCCAGCGGCAACGTCTACGTCGCCAATTACCAAGGCGACACAGTGGTCGAGATTCTGGCGGTCAATGGCAGCATTCCCGCCTTGCCCACCATCAACACGCTGGGCAGCGGCTTCGGAGGACCCCAAGGTGTCGCAGTGGATGGTAGCGGCAATGTCTACGTCGCCAATTTCGATAGCAACACAGTGGTCGAGATTCTGGCCGTCAATGGCAGCATTCCCGCCTCGCCCATCATCAACACACTGGGCAGCGGCTTCAGCGCCCCGTGGAATGTGGCGGTGGACGGGAAGGGGAACGTCTACGTCTCCGACTACGGTAACGATGCGGTCAAAGAAATACTGGCGGTTAATGGCAGCATCCCCGCATCACCCACAATCATCACGCTCGCCAGCATCAAAACGCCGGCTGGCTTGACTGTGGACTCTAGTGGGAACCTCTACGTGACCGATAACTGGGACAATCTAGTCGAGGAAATTCTAGCGGTGAACGGCACTATTCCAGCATCTCCCACCATTGTTACTTTGAGCGAGGGCCTCTATGGGCCCGGGGTGGCAGTAGACGGCAATGGAAATGTCTATGTTGCCGACTCCTTCAATCATCGGGTGGCCAAGTTGAACTTTTCCGCCCCGCCGAGTCTGCCCTTCGCCTTTACAGTTATAGGCTCAACCAGCACCGACAGTCCGCAAACCGTTACGATTTCGAATGTCGGCAATGCCCCGTTGACTTTCCCAATTCCGTCAACCGGCAACAATCCGAGCATTGCGGCGAACTTCACTTTGAATGACAACGGCGCATCGGCTTGCCCACTGGTGAGTGCCGGCTTCTCGGAGCCGGGCACGCTGGCGGCCGGCGCATCCTGCCAGTTGCCCGTCAGCTTTTCACCAACGACGACGGGCACACTCAGCGGCTCTCTGGTGCTGACAGACAACAATCTGAACGCCGCCGGCCCCAGCTACACCACCCAGAGCATCACGCTAAGCGGTTTCGGAACTCCGCCTGTGCCGAGCTTCAACCTTATCCCGCCTCTTTCGGTGATCTTGAATCCAGGCACCTCTGCCACATCGACTGTGGAAGTGGTCCCTGGCCCAGGGTTCACCGGAAGCGTGAGTCTATCTGTGAGTGGCCTGCCGAGCGGTGTTACAGCCTCGTTTGCGCCGAATCCCACGACTGGATTCAGCGCGCTCACGCTGACTGCGAGCAGTTCGGCCGCGCTCGAATCCGCTCTTGTGACCATCACCGGAATTTACGGCACGCAGTCCGCGGCTACCTGGATGCAAGTCACAGTTGCTTCTTCCTCGCCTAGCTTCGCGCTGGGAGTCAATCCACATCTTCTAACCGTTTACCCGGGAAGCTCCGGGACATCGACGATCAACGTATATGGTCAGAACGGCTTCAACGGAAGTGTAAGTTTAGCTGTATCCGGCTTGCCGAGCGGGGTAACTGCATCATTCAGTCCGAATCCCACAAATGGAACCAGTACGCTCACGCTGACAACCAGCAGCACAGCCACTCTTGGAACGGCAACGATAACCGTCACCGGAACCTCCGAGGCACTGACCGCAACCACGAACTTCCCCCTGACAGTCAACCCCGTACTGATCACCGCGCCGTCGCCTGCGAGCTTTGGGTCGGTCAACATTGGAACTGCGAGCCCGGCGATTCCCTTGGTCTTCACCTTTGTAAACGGAGGCACGCTCGGCTCGACGGCCGTGTTTACGCAGGGCGCAACCGGACTGGACTTTGGCGATGCCGGCACTGGTACCTGCGCGGCGAATACCGCATATACCGCAAGCCAAACCTGCACAATGAACGTGACCTTCACACCCACCTCAGCCGGAACACGTTACGGCGCGGTGGTGCTCAACGACAGCAATGGAAACGTGATTGCCACTGCCTATCTCCAAGGTTCGGGTGTAGGACCGCAGGTAAACTTCCTGCCGGGCAAGGAGAGCACGATCGTATCCAAGTACGGAACAGCTTCCTTGGAAGGAGTTGCGGTGGACGGAAGCGGCAACGTCTATATCCTCGACAATGCGAATAACTTGATATGGAAAGAGACGCTATCCCCCGGCGGTTACACCGAGAGCACGGTCTCAACCAGCAAGCTGAATACCCCCGAAGGGGTCGCGGTGGACGGACGAGGAGACGTCTACATCGCAGATACCAACAATGACCGTGTATTGAAGGAGACCCCATTTGCGGGAGGATACACCGAAAGCATTGTCGCCAGCCTCTCAAGTAGTGGCATCAGTTCTCCTTTGAGAGTTGCGGTAGATGGGAACGGTAATGTTTATTTCCTTTCAAAGGGGACTCCCTATGAGGAAACCCCGTCGGCAGGCAGCTATACCCAAAGCGAAGTACCCTACTCTGGCAGTCCCAACCCCTCAGCGATTGCGGTAGATGGGAGCGGTAGCGTCTACATCTTGGACGGCCAATACTGTCAGGTATATGGCGGATACGACTGCCAAGTATTCAAAGAAACGCTGTCTGCGGGAGTCTATACCGAAAGCATCGTGCCAACCAGCGGCTTGGTTAACCCGAACGGGATGGCGGTGGATGCTATGGGCAATCTCTATATTGCCGACACCGAGAATAACCAGGTGCTCAAGGAAACGCTGTCAGCGAATAGTTACGTCCAGAGCACCATATCAACCAGCCCGCTTTATTGGCCAATAGGCGTTGCGGTGGATGGCGACGGCAACGTTTATATTGCCGATAGTAGTGACTACCGCGTGTTGAAGGAAGACTTAGCCGATCCACCGAGCGTAACCTTCGCCAGCACGGCATACGGTTCAACCAGCTCCGACAGCCCACAGACGATCACTATCGAAAACGTTGGCAATGCCGCACTCACCTTCCCGGCTCCGTCGACCGGCAACAATCCGAGCATCGCAGCGAACTTCACTCTGAATAGCAGCGTCGCCTCGACATGCCCGCTGATTGGCACCGGTTCCTCGGCGGCGGGGACGCTGGCAGCCGGAGCATCCTGCCAGTTGCCCATCAGCTTTACGCCGACAGTCGTAGGCACACTCAGCGGCTCTCTCGTCTTGACGGACAATAACCTGAATGCAGCCGCGCCTGGCTACTCTTTACAAACCATCGCACTCAGCGGAACCGGTACTCAGGCCACGCCCACCATTACCTGGGCCACGCCCGCGGCAATCACGTACGGCACGCCTCTCAGCAGGAGGCAATTGAATGCCAGCTCAACAATCCCCGGAACCTTCACCTATTCACCGGCAGCCAAAACAGTACTTACCGCCGGCCAGAAGACGTTGACGGTAACCTTTGCACCCACCGATACCACGGACTACACGACAGTCACGGAGACGGTAACGCTGACAGTGAACAAGGCGACGCCTATAGTGGAACTCACTTCTTCTGCCAGCTCAATAGTGGATGGTAAACCAGAGACCTTCAAGGCAACGGTAGTCGGTAGTGGAGCCAAGCCCACCGCCACTGTGTCCTTCCTTGATGGCGCAACGCAACTAGATACAGAAACGCTGAGCGGCAGTGTGGCCACATACACGACCAACAAACTTGCAGTTGGGAAGCATCGCATTACGGCAAGCTACAGCGGCGATGAGAACTACGTGGGGTCCACCTCAACTGCGATCACTGTCACCGTCACTGCCAAATGATCCCATGATAGACGGGCAGCAGGAGGCGACCTTCATTGGTTGGCCTTTTTGACAATTTTGACCATACGCCTGCGCCGGGACACCAACCAATGGCGGCGGCACTCAATGCCCCACCCGAAGCGTCCTGCTGCGTGACCGGCCCTGTCTCAGACATACTATGCTTCGAGCTCAGAGATGTGACTTTGATCGGGTGGGTATGCGGATCTAAATCGCGGTGACACTTGCGCTGGATTCAACACTCCCATAAGATCGTCCCGGCACCGCAATGCCGGGGCTTAGTATGACGCCTCAGGATAACGAGGAGATTGCGCATTACCTTGGTCTGCTACGCCAAGTGGAATTCGGGACAGGGATCAAGGCAACTCCTGGCACGATCATCGCCTCTATCTGGATATAAGTCGGATGTAACGGGTGTTCTCCTGTTGCACGTTGACGGTAAGTATCGGAGGAACGGAGTGAATTCCGACCACATTTCAATTTCGCGACGCCCCTAGCTAACCGGCTGGGTGCTGGCGCCGGTCAACCATAGGTGCCATGCCCTTGGATGGTATTAAAAAGTAGACGTACATGGCAACAGGGAAAGCTGCGAAGAAAAGCTCAAAAAAGATGGCAAAGAAGTCTCCTGTCAAGAAGTCCCAAATTTGGTTACTCAATGTGCAGCCAATCGCAGCAAGGCAGGCACATTTTTGATTGCAACTCGAGGAAGGCTAGGCTGGCAAGAAGGGCCGGCTACGGACAACGCGCTCTGGTTGGAACCGCGATGGCCCGATACAGGGCCATCGCGGTCCTTGCCTCCGAGCGCGAAGCTTCTCGAGCCAGAAGGCCGAACCGACTGTCGGCGTTGCGGTCCTCAATTGAATGCTCGACGCGGGCTGCCCGGACTCAGTTCGCCGTCTAAACATTGCTGCGTAAACTCGCCGTGAAGAAGGAAATCTCGACATTCTCCCAACCCATGCAACAACGCCCCGCGAATGCGTCTAACCATGTAACGCCGGCTCGCAGTCCACAGAGTGAGTGGCGCCCCAAAATGTAATGAAGCTTCCTTACCTCGAACGCCGTCCCGAACTCGATGCCTTGCGCGGGCTCTTCCTGGTATGGATGACGCTCACACACCTGCCTACGCGCTTCAGCGACTACACCAACCAGCCCATCGGCTTTGTCTCCGCTGCCGAGGGATTTGTCTTCATCTCCGCGCTGCTGGTGGGCCGCATCTACATGCGCGAGTCGCTCGAAAACTTCACCGGCGTGCGCGCCAAGCTGTGGAAGCGCACCTTGCAAATCTACACCTACCACCTGGTGATGCTCGCGTTTCTGTTCACCGTGGCCGCGGCCTATGCTCTGCACACACACAAGGCCGCGCTCAACCACCTGCTTAACTTTTATTTCGCGCATCCGGTGGTTGCCATTGTGGGTTCGGTGCTGTTGCTTTATTGCCCGCCGCTGCTCGACATTCTGCCCATGTATGTCACGTTCCTGTTTCTCTCGCCCCCGCTGCTTTCGATAGCTGCGCGCTATGGCTGGCGCAGGATTCTCGCGGCAAGCGCGCTCATCTGGCTGCTCGCCCAGTTCGGCCTCCGCGATGTGGTGCATAACTGGATCGTCCACATAACTCACCTACAGATTCCCTTGCAAGAGACGGGCGCTTTCAACCTGTTTGCGTGGCAGGGGGTGTGGGTCGTTGGCTTGTGGATCGGCGCACGGTCAGCTCTCGGCAAGACGATTCTGGATAAGATCCCGCGCTGGGCCATTGCCGTTTCCATCGTAGCGTGCCTGTTCTTTATCGGTATCCGCCACGGATGGCTGGGACCGCACCTCACCCAGCCCGCGCTCGGCATTCAGCTCGACAAGTGGCAACTCGGCTGGTTGCGCATCGTCAACCTCACTACCTTCACCATCGTTGTCTATTGGATGCGTCCGTTCCTCAATCGCCTCATTGCCAGAGAGCCTTTCCTCACCCTCGGCAAGGCGTCACTGCGCGTCTTCTGCGCTCACATGTTTTTTGTCTTCATCGGCCTGGGACTGCTCTACGAGGACGTTGCTCAGGATGGGGACGGCCGGATCGAACAACTGCATGGCGTTACCGCCATCATCCTCGTCGTCGTCACCTTCATCGCGCTCTTCCTCATCGCCGCTGACGAGGTCCGCAAGCGCCGCGCCCAGCGAGCCCTGAAAAAGCAAGCCGAAGCACAACCGCAAACGGTCGAGACACAATCGGAACGTCCCCTGCCGGCGTTGCGCTGAAGGGGCACTTCAGGGAACGGGTGGAATCGAAATGGAGCGTGGAGGTTTGAGTCTAATCTAGCTGCGTCCGGCTCTTTTGTCTCCAAGCACCTCATTATTCAGATCGTGCTCCTTTTGCCCGTGGGGGCCGGACGGGCACTGCTGGTGCATCCGGCTCTCGGGACAGAACATCGTGCCTTCGCCCACGAAAGGTTTTTGCGGAAGCAATACTGCTTCGTTAACATATGCTTCGCCGGGAGCAATCGAAGATCCATAGACCATTCAACCGATGGAAACTTCACATTTTTACGAGTTCCTCAAAAGTGTTATGTCCGTTTCATCGGAATTTAACCTTGCAGGTAAAGACTGAACGAGTAAGGCCGAATTCAAGCGTTTGCAGATAAAATTTGGCTCGAAATGTGTCTGAGTATACCTATCCCATGCAAAGTTCCGTTCCGCTCGCAGTCATCATATTCATCATCTTTCCTTTGTGCCGGCCTTTGAGTTCTCAATCCGCAAAAGACGTTTGCCCGCGTCCAGCGGTCGGCAGTATCGTCGGAGAGCCTGAGGACTTGCGCAGCCAGCACGGCGTGCTGGAAGCTGAACTGACTGCCTACAATGAGGCAAATGCCGATGGTTCTATTCGCTTCTGCTTTACCGATGCTGCCGGTCATGAATCCCCGAATCTGCGTGTAAGTCCCGGCGATTTAGTTATCCTTCATTTGAAGAATGCACTTAGAGATATTAGCCTCGGAGCTATGCAGCCTGCCCACATCCATTCCGCCGACCGCGCAAAGAAGCCCGGTGATCCCTGCGCCAGCGGTATGATGAGCGCGATTTCCGTCAACCTTCACTTTCATGGGCTTACGATTCCCCCGGTATGTCATCAGGACGAAGTCCTCAAGACCTCAGTGCAACCCGGCGATGCCCCCTTTGAATACCGCTTTCGCATCCCCGACGATGAGCCGCCAGGCCTCTACTGGTACCATCCGCATATTCATGGCTTCACCAAAGTGCCAATTCTCGGTGGCGCTTCCGGTGCGTTAATTGTAGGAGGAATCGAGCGTATCAAGAGGGCAACTGCGGGACTGCCTGAACGTGTTTTTATCATTCGCGATCAGGATCTAATCAACCCCAATGCTCCGCCCTCGAAATCCGAGCCGGTAGTGCCAAGGTTCCTCGTGGACAGAGACGGAGATGCAACCAACACAGGCACTGGCTTTGGCAAACCGGCGAAGGATCTATCGATTAACTATGTACCTGTTCCTTACCCCGACTATCCTCCCGCAGTAATCCAAATGAGGGCGGGGGAACGTCAGCTGTGGCGCGTATTGAACGCCTCTGCCATCACCTACCTCAATCTCGCTGTTCTGATTAACCGTGCGCCGCAACCCCTGGAACTCGTGGCCATGGATGGCTTTCCCATGAGCCACAACGACCCGAATGGAGAATCGGTAAATCCGCAGACCCACGTTGGCCTGCCTCCGGGTGCGCGAGTGGAGTTCATCGTCTCCGGTCCCGTCGAAGGCCAAACAGGATTGCTTGTCACCAGAACGGTGGACACCGGTCCAGGCGGCGAAAATGATCCGAATCGGGCGCTCGCCACAATCGTTGCTTCCCCATCCGCTCCCGATCCCCGGTCCAGGCTGGAGAACTCGCCCCAGCCACCTGCAGCCCCCAGCAAGATATGGCTTGGAAGCGTGACTCCGGTGCGGGTGCGGCGGCTCTATTTCTCAGAAAAGCTGGCCGTTCCTAACGATCCCACTAGCGCAGTGGAGTTTTACCTCACAGTAGACGGACAGGAACCGAAGATGTTCGATATGAGCTCCGGCATTCCGGATATCGTTGCGCAGCAGGGAACCGTGGAGGATTGGATCATCGAAAACCGCTCAAATGAACTGCATGACTTTCACATCCACCAATTGCACTTCTTACTGCTTGACTACCTGGGAACGCCGGTCAACGAGAACTTTCTTCGCGATACCGTAAACGTGCCTTACTACAACGGACGAACACTTGCTTATCCGAGCATTCGCCTGCGAATGGATTTTCGGGACCCGAATACCGTGGGAACTTTCGTATACCACTGCCATCTTTTGGAGCACGAAGACAAGGGAATGATGGGTTCGATTCGAGTGGACCCAAGCCCAATCGAAGCTAAACAAGCTGCGTTAAGCCGATAACGGGAGGTCACTTCTATTTTTGCTACAAACACATTCAATTTCATGAGGATAAAAGAAGTCGATTCATTTGCCTTTCGAGCTTAACGATATTGAAATATTCATCGTTTGTTAAAACTCCTTGCGTGAGCGTGTAATTTAGCGGGTCTACCTTTCATCAAGTCGAAGGCATAACTCGGCATTCCCCGGAGGTTACTAAATGACAATCAATCTTTTCGTCCTCACAGCCATGCGGGCTGTAAGGAAGGGGCTGGTATCGGCCGCGATATTCCAGCTCACAATCGGCAATGCATTCGCTACCGAATATCCGCAACTCCAGTCTCGCGACAACGAGACAAGAACGCCAATCAAACATGTAATCGTGATCATCGGCGAAAACCGCAGCTTTGACCATGTCTTTGCGACCTATGTGCCCAAGAATCCGTGGGAGCACGTCCACAACCTTCTTTCGGAAGGAATTGTGAATGCCGACGGAACGGCCGGCCCAAACTTCCTCAAAGCCGCGCAAAGTGCCGCCACCGATCAGCAACCCGATGCATTTTTGCTGAGCCCGAGCAAATCGTCTTTCCCCGGTGACGTACTCCCCGCGCCTCAGGTCGGCGGACCTACGGACTCCTATATCCCCGGCGATAGCTTGACGCTAGCCCAACAGTCCGAAAACGGTCTTACGGCCGAAGGATACCAAGAGCTCATCTCCGGCGGCACGGGGCAGGCCAGCCACACTCCGGATGAGCGCATCACCGATGTAAACGCGATTCCCGCAGGCCCGTTTCAGTTGACTAATGGAACCACCTTTACCTACGACGCATACGCGGCCAGTCCCGTTCACCGGTTCTACCAGATGTGGCAGCAGCTCGATTGCAGCCTCGACCATAGGACTTGGGACAATCCTTCCGGTTGCGACGCACAACTGTTCCCCTGGGTTGAAGTAACCGTGGGCGCTGGCACCAATGGTATAACTCAGCCTGCAGACTTCAGCACTGAGTATTCACCCACAGCCGTCACCACAGGCGAGGGCTCAACGGCCATGGCCTTCTACAATGTTCAAAAGGGCGACGCTCCTTACTTCAAGCTGCTCGCCGACACCTATTCAATGAGTGATAACTTCCATCAGTCCGTGAACGGCGGCACCGGCGCCAACCACATCATGTTTGGTCATGCCGATGCAATCTGGTTCAGCGACGGCAACGGCCATCCGGCAACCCCTCCTCACAATGTCACGGTTGATTCAGGTACTGTCAACGCTGGTGTCGTCGACGAAGTGGAGAATCCGAATCCTGCTCCAAACACCAATAACTGGTATACAGAAGACGGCTACGGCGGCGGCGGCTTTGGCTCTGCTCAATACGGCGGTGGCTCCTATACCAACTGCTCAGATACAACCCAGCCCGGCGTTGCTCCTATCGTGGACTACTTGCGTTCGCTGCAACCCCATATAAATCCGCGTTGCGAAGAAGGTCGCTACTACCTTCTGAACAACTACAACCCCGGATACTTCGGCAATGGAAACAACGCCTATACCGACACCAATGTCAATAACACAGCGTTCACCATTCCGCCGTCGTCCGTCCCGAGCATCGGCGACTCCCTGATCAAAGCTGACATCTCATGGAAGTACTACGGCGATCAGTGGAACAACTACGTTCCGGATCCTTATCAGTTGAACTACGGCGCGATCGGCGCGAACACGGATGAGTACTGCAATATCTGCAATCCCTTCCAATACGACACCTCGATCATGGCTAACGCGGCTATCCGCACTGCGCATATCCAAGATACTGCAAATCTCTACAGTGATATAGCAGACGGAAGCCTGCCGGCTGTCTCCATTGTCAAGCCCAGCGGGCTCGTCGATGGTCACCCAGCATCTTCCAAGCTTGATCTGTTTGAATCCTTCGTGCAGAAGATCGTAACCGATGTTCAGGCCAATCCGAAGCTCTGGGCCACGACCGCGATATTTATCACCGAGGATGAAGGCGGTGGCTACTACGATTCGGGCTACGTGCAGCCGTTGGACTTCTTCGGCGATGGTACCCGTATTCCCTTACTTGTGGTATCTCCCTTTTCCCGGCCAGGTCATATCGCCCACGAGTACTCCGACCACGTTTCGATCATCAAGTTCATCGAAGCCAATTGGGGGCTTGATCCTATCACCAATCGCAGCCGCGATAACTTCCCCAATCCAGTTGCTTCGCGCGATAATCCCTACGTGCCGGTCAACTCTCCGGCTCTCGACGACCTCTTCAGCCTCTTCGATTTTTCAGCCCAAAGGTAGTCAGGCATAACTGTTAAAAACAATGGCCGGAGTTGGTTTTCCAACTCCGGCCTCTATTTAGAAAAAGGCAGATGCAAAGTCGACGAATTATCCTTTAAGCACATATCTAAGTTCTTTTCCTCCTGACGAAAGCGTTTGGACAGGAGCCAGTCTCTTAACAGAAATATGCTTCTGTTCGATCGGCAGCGGATCGGGAATTCTCCCCACCTCCAAGCCGCAAGGAATGACTCCAATAACGAGACCACTATGCCAAACATAGAAATCGATGCCGAATGCAGTGGACACCGCAGTAGTGGGGCGTCCGGATCCTGCTACGACTGTGGCCGTCCCATGATTTAGAAAACTGAGTGGCGAGGACACGTGCTCGCCGCGCAGTTTTGAATTGTCTGATGTATAGGACGGGTCCGATGCTGGCCTTCAACGTCGTCGATAGGTGCAGCCACTTAGATTGTTAGTGCTAAATAGACTCCATCCAGATTAATGCGTGATTGCGACGCGGTGTAGAAAGATGAGGCAAGAGCGAAGGGAAGAGTTGACAAAGTAGAGAGGGCTGCTTTCGAAGCGGGTGCTGCGCTGTGATCGGTCGGGCCCTTCGAGCGACAGCTTATTCAGCTATCACTCGGGCAGAGGGAACAGGCTGAAAATTCTGGCGTGGGACAGCGACGGTTTTGTTTTGTGGCACAAGCGCCTTGACGCCGGAGTTTTCGAGCTGGTGCGCGTGAAGAAGAGGTACGCTCGGTGGAACTGCGGGCCAGCGAGTTAGCGATAATCCGGTACGGGATCGATGTGACGAAGCTGAAGCTGGTGCTGCACTACGAACACAGGACGGGGGCCGAGCAGGATAGCAAGGAAGGATGCGCAGTGTAAGTAACTCTAGCTCTACTTATGCGCCATACTTATATATGGCTACCACCGAAGAGTTAGAAGAGTTACCAGACGACACTGAAGCACTGAAAGCAGGCACATGTTCGCTGCTGCAGGAGCATGGGCGGGGAAAGCAGCGTGCGGAAGAGCAGACCAGGCGGTCCGCTGATTTGTGCTTGGAGAATTTGCGCTTGCGTCTCGAATTCAAAGAACTCCTTCAGCGCGAATTCTGGCTCGATCGGCTGAAACGCGGGCGGCACTGCTCCGCGCGCAAGATCGCGCCAACCCCTGGCTTTCGGCCCAAGTCGCGTGATGAGATCAATCTCAGGCAGGGCGGCCAACTCGCTCAGTATGCAAATGCACCAGATTGCAAGGGTGTCGGCGTGCTCATCTGCAAGACTCAGCGCGGCAAGAGACAGTTTTTGAAGTGAAGTTACTTCCTGTTCTTCGGTGATTACGGTAATGCCACGAGTAGCGGTGGCCTTCAATCGGGCTGTGTGGAGGTTGGTATCGGCCACTCAACACCACGCCGTTGCCGGCTGCCGTAAGAGGAACAGAAAGTTCAAGTTCCGTATTTGATTTAAGTGTTAAACCGTCGTTGTGTCCGGTGTATGTCTTATTGCCAATCCGGACTGTTGTTCCAAGGAAACAATCATTTCCGGTAACAATCGCTACGCCATTCAGGTTGTCAGTAGATGCCCATTTTACATTGTCGATTTGCGGTCCAAGATCGTGTTTGTATTGCATGGTCCGTGGGACCACCAGCGCTTCTTGTATATATTCCATGAGTCTTTCCTGGTAATGTTTGAAGAGACAATCGTGAGTTGTCGTTGTTTGCGTCTTAGCCTCGTAGCGAACCCACCGTGTCTTCGCATCAATGTTCAACGCGGGAGCACTGCAGTCCACATCAGCAGCCGGCAATGACAATATAACCATCATGTGCCGCAGTCCAGCATCAACTTTGTGCCGCCCCAAAAACCGGCCCGAACTGCCAGCCGAAGTAGAGGCTTTGGGGATTTGCCGCCCTTTCGCTCGGCATTTCCGGCTCCTGGAACGCGAGTGTATCAATGTCGCGATAGGGGTAAAAGGTTTGACTGCGTTTTTGGGCCGCGAAACCCGCAGAAAAAACCTGAGCAGCCAGTGCTCCTCCGAAATAGTTCGCTTTTTGAGTCAGAGTAGCAGCATTATATGAGCCTTGCTCGGGCATCATTGCGACGATTACTGGCTTCTCTTTCAGATTACAGTTGGCGGTTGCCCCGGAGGGGAGTGGTTGGCAACTATTCATTGATGCCGTAATTTCAGCCACTGCAACAGCATCCCGTGAGCGCTCTCTAGACCCCATCTTGGTTTGTGGTGGTTTGTGCGGCACATTAGTGTAATGAAGCAAAGCAGCACGGAGCAATGGTCGAAATGGCGTGGGCTGGTTTCGGAACAGCTTTTAA
>Ga0187847_10000376_pt1 | contig 52034 bp, 45 predicted proteins | sample June2016WEW_4_10_FD_132458 | JGI IMG/M metagenome (GOLD analysis project Ga0187847, IMG submission 132458) | Peatland microbial communities from SPRUCE experiment site at the Marcell Experimental Forest, Minnesota, USA - June2016WEW_4_10 | ecosystem: Environmental > Terrestrial > Soil >...
CGAGGTGGTACTTGTCCCTCAGCCCGCGCAGGTTCTCGCGCTCTTTGCGTTCCTCGTCGGAGTAGAAGCGCGCCTTCTCGAACTCGTGATTGGCGATGGCCGAGTCCATGCGATGCACGATGAACTTGATGCGCTTCTGGACCTCGGTGATTTCTTCCGGCAGCGAGGTCTGGCGCAGCTTGACGCGCGCGCCGGCTTCGTCGATCAAATCGATGGCCTTGTCGGGGAGGAAACGGTCCGGGATGTAGCGGTTGGAGTGCGAAACCGCGAACTCGACCGCGGCGTCCGTATAGCTGACCGCGTGGAATTTCTCGTAGCGATCCTTGATGCCGTGGATAATCTTGATGGCGTCGGCCTCGTTGGGCGGCGGCACCTTGACGGCCTGGAAGCGGCGTTCCAGCGAGCGGTCCTTCTCGATCGACTTGCGAAACTCAGCCGGAGTGGTTGCGCCGATGCACTGGATCTCTCCGCGCGAGAGCGCCGGCTTGAGGATATTGGCCGCGTCGAGCGACCCCTCGGCCGAGCCCGCGCCGACCAGCGTGTGCAACTCGTCGATGAAGATGATCGAGTTCTGATTTTCCATCAGCTCTTTCATGATGGTCTTTAGCCGCTCTTCGAACTGGCCGCGGTATTTCGTTCCGGCGACGATGAGCGATAAATCGAGGCCTAAGACGCGCTTCTCCGAGAGGAAGCTGGGCACCTCGCCGTCCGCAATGCGCTGGGCGAGACCCTCGACGATGGCCGTCTTGCCGACGCCCGGCTCGCCGATGAGCACGGGATTGTTTTTGGTGCGGCGGCAGAGAATCTGAATGACGCGCTCGAGTTCGCCGTCGCGGCCGACCAATGGATCGAGTTGGCCGTCCATGGCCGCCTGGGTGAGATCGCGGCTGAACTCGGCCAACAGGCTCGACTCGCGCTGACGCGGCGGAGCGGGCGCTTTCTCCTGCGCGGTGCGGCCCAGATCCTCGCGAATCTGCGCCAGCTTCAGGCCGCGCTCCTGCAAGATCTCCGAGGCAAAGCACTTTTCTTCGCGCAGCAGGCCGAGCAGCAAGTGCTCAGTCCCGATGTGCTTGTGGCCCAGCCGCTCGGCCTCCTCCGCCGCGTAGGCCAGCACCCGCTTGCACTCGTTCGAGAGCGGCAGGTCCACCGAGGTCGAGACTTTTTCGCGGATGGTGGTGTGTGCCTCAATCTGCTTGCGTATCGACTCCACCGAAGCGTGCGAGCGCAGGAAGCGGTTGGTCAACGCCTTGTCTTCGCGCAAAAGGCCCAGCAACAGGTGCTCGGTCTCGATGTAAGGCGAGCCAAACTGGCTAGCCTCATACCGCGCGAAGAAGATCACGCGCCGTGCCTTCTCCGTATAGCGTTCGAACATGTTGGCCTCCCCCGAAAAATCTGGAAAAATCTGTGAAACCCTGTGCAAAACCGGCCAAACTCGATGCTTACCGAATTAGACTCAACAACCGCGCGGAACGGCGCATTTTTCGATCAGGCTTTTCCGGCCGGCAGTTCCGTTTGAGGAGTATACCCTAGCGCGCCCATCCCGCCACTTTCCAGCCGGCCACATTCGAGTCTCAAGGTTCGCTTGCAGCGCGCCGCCAGGTCAAGGTTGTGCGTCACAAGGATCGAAGTAAGCCCGTGGCTCGTGTGCAGCCTTTCGATCAGGTCAAAGACGCGCCCTGCTGTCGTCTCGTCGAGATCCCCTGTAGGTTCATCGGCAAGCAGCAGCCGAGGATGATTGACCAGCGCACGGGCCAGCGCCACGCGCTGCTGCTCACCGCCCGATAGCTCGCCCGGCCTGTGGTCGGCGCGATCCTCCAGGCCAACTTCCCTCAGCCAGTTTGCCGCCGCCGCCAGCGCCTCGCGCCGGGCCAAATTGTTGGCCAGCAGCGGCATGGCCACGTTCTCCAGCGCAGTAAACTCCGGCAGCAGGTAATGAAACTGCCAGACGTAGCCGATCTCGCGATTGCGAAAGGCCGCCGCCTCGCGCTGCGAGAGCTGGGCCACGTTGGTCGAGGCGCAGAAGACTGTTCCCGCGGTGGGAGCATCGAGCGCGCCCAGAATGTGCAGCAGCGTGCTCTTGCCCGCGCCGGACTGGCCCACGATGGCCACCATCTCGCCCGCCTGAACCTCAAGGTTCAGGCCGCGAAAGAGGGTAAGTGGTCCGCGCGCGGTGGAGTAGGTCTTTTCGAGGTTTTGAACCTGGATGAGGGGGGCGTGGCTGGAAGGCGAACCACTCGGCGCGCGCATCTCTTCAATCCGTGACTCCGTAGCCCGCGCGGCGCGGGTCTCCTGGTCGACAGCCGCTGGAGACAGTTGGGTCATCCGATTGTCTCTATTTTACTGTGCCAGGGGTTGATTCCGCGCCGGCGAAATTCCTTTGGTAACGGCAGGGGCGGGAAGCGCAACCGGGTTGATCCGGGCAATGCGCCCGCTGGGGCCAACGACAAAGGGCAGCGAAAGAGCATTCCAGTTGCCGTCGTCGAGCGGCTGCCATGTCTTGCCGTCGTCGACGGCCGGATTCTGGAACAACTTCTTCCGCGCCATCGCCACTCATTACGACAAAACGGTTCGCAGTTTTTTAGTCGCCTCCGCTTCGCTGCCGCGCTCATCTGGCAGATTCGATGACAGGCCGTTGGGGATTCCTGTCGAAAAGAGGTTCCGGTTAAGGTTCTCTTCTGATTTCTCTCAAGCTAACAATACAAATCAGAGGTTGCGGGCGACAGCCGCCCCGCTCCCGGTTATTCTGTGGGCATGAGGCATTGCATCCAGCGGACTCTTGGTTGGGTTGTCGCGCTGTGGTTCGCCGGCGGAATCGGAGCGTCCGCCCAGGCGATTCATGGCCGCGAAGGCATCGTGCTGCCGCCGCCGCCCGCCGCCGAGGCCATTCCGGTGGTGGACGACTACTCCGGGATTAAGATCGCCGACAGCTACCGCTGGCTGGAGAACGGCAAAAGCACCCAAACCCGCGCCTTCCTCGATGCCCAGATCGCTTATACGGCGCGCTACCTGAAGCAGGCGCGCATCCGGCCTCAGTTGCTGGACGACCTGGACGAACTGGAACATGTCTCCAGTTGGTCCTTGCCTATCCAGCGCAACGGCAATTGCTACTTCGAGAAACGCTTGGCCGGCGAGGATCAATCCTCGATCTACATTCGCCGCGCCTCGGCAGAGCAAGGGGTGAAGAGCAAAGTTTCCACTGCCAAGGACGAGAGGCTGGTTGACCCCGCGGCCCAGAGCCGAGACCCCAACACCTCGGTGGATCTGCTGGATGTCTCCCGCGACGGAACGCTGCTGGCCTACGAGGCGCGCCAGGGCGGCGCGGACGAGACCTCCGTCCGCCTGTTGAATGTGAAGACCGGCAAGACGCTCGAGGACGAGCTGCCCACCGCCCGCTATGCCAGCGTGAACTTTGCGCCGGATGGTCACAGCCTCTACTACGCGCGTATCGACAAGGCGGGAACGCTGCTCTTCAAGCACGTGCTGGGCACAAGGCCTTCCAAAGACGCGCTGATCTTCGGGCGCGAGTTTCACGGCGAAGAGCTGGGCCCGACCGACCTCTTCAGCGCCGTTGTCACCGATGACGGCCGCTATCTTGTCGTCCAGATCGATCGCGGCGTCCCCGCCCGGCGTGTCGATATCGTTTTCCGCGACCTGACGAAACCCGGCTCGTTTTTTGAAGTCCTGGTTTGGGGCCTCGACTCCCGCTTCGAGGCCATCTACGCCAAAGGCATTTGGCTGGTCAAAACCGATTACCACGCCCCGAACGGGCACATTCTCCAGGGCGACCCCGGTATCCTGCCCGACGTATGGAAGACCATCGTGCCCGAAGGGCCGGATGAGATTGAAGACTTCTCCGTCGCCGGCGGCAAACTCTACGTCCAGCGGCTCAAGGACGTGCAAACCGAGACCGCCGTCTACACGCTGGACGGGAGGCCCGCCGGCGCAATCGGCTATGACGGCATCGGCTCCGCTTCCAATGTCCTGGGCCGGGTGGCAGACCGATACGCCTTCTTTACTTTCGAGTCGTTCATTCAGCCGCCCACCCTCTACCGGCTCGATACGCTCACCGGCAAGAGCGAGGTCTTCGCCCAGCCCAAGATCCCCTTCGACACCAGCCAGTACGAGCTGAAGCAGGTCTTCTTCAAGTCCAAGGACGGCACGAAAGTGCCCATGTTCATCGCCGGAAGGCGAGGACTGAAGCAGGACGGGACTGAGCGCTTGTTAATGACCGGCTACGGCGGCTTCAATGTCAGCGAGACTCCCGAGTGGAACCCGGCCTTTGCCTGGTGGCTGGAGCAGGGCGGCTGGTTCGCGCTGCCCAACCTGCGCGGCGGCGGCGAGTACGGCGAGAACTGGCACCAGCAGGGGATGTTCGAGAAGAAACAGAACGTCTTCGACGACTGGTTCGCCGCAGCCAACTACCTGATCGACAACAAATACACTGCGCCCACGCGTTTCGCCATCCGCGGGCGGTCCAACGGCGGCCTTTTGATGGGTGCCTCCATCACCCAGCGGCCAGCGCTGTTTTCCGCCGTCTGGTGCGGCTATCCGCTCCTGGACATGCTGCGCTACCAGAAGTTTCTTGTCGGTGCCTGGTGGAAGACCGAATACGGCTCCTCGGAGGACGAAAAGCAGTTTGCTTACCTGCTCAGCTACTCGCCTTACCACAATGTCAAGGCGGGCACGGCCTACCCGGCGGTGATGTTCTTCACCGGCGACAGCGACACCAGAGTTGACCCGCTCCATGCCCGCAAGATGACCGCCCTGTTGCAGCAGGCCTCGTCCAGCGGCCGGCCCATCCTGCTCCATTACAGCCTTTCCGGCGGCCACTCCACCGGGGTCAGCGTCGAACAGCAGATCCAGGACGATGCCGACGAACTCGCCTTCCTGTGGACGGAAACGGCACAGCCTGCCTCCAAAAAGTAGTGTTGTTTGCCCTGGATTGACGCTTTTCTAAAAGTTTTCCAGTAACCTCATGCCCCCGGCCATCCCCTCCGATAAGGAAGATGCGGGATACAGCAGCACCTTCTCGCGGGTGACTTTCCACCGGCAAACGGAGCGCCACGGGGGCCAGGAGCCAAGATGCAACAGGCGGAATTGGAGCTTTGCGAAGTAGATCGTCGGCAGGAGGATGAACGGCTCGCTGCGCTGGTTTCCACCGGTATTCTCGACACGCCGCCCGAGCCCGGTTACGATGCCGTTGTCCGCCTGGCCGCCGAATACTTCCAGGCCGAGGCGGTCATTCTCGGCTTTGCCGACGAGAGCCGTGTCTGGATTAAGTCCACCTGGGGACAGAAGGTTCGCGAACTGCCGCGCAAGAATTCCATCTTCGACCTGGTCCTCGAGCAGAACGGTCCGGTCGTCGTGCCCGACATCTCCAGGTATTCTGAGCGCGATCGCATATCGGAGCGCCACAAGCACCTCGGATTGGTTTCCTTTGCCAGCGTACCGGTGCGCTCCTCCAGCGGAGAAATCCTCGGAGCTTTGACCATCCACCGCAATGCGCCCTCTCCGGAGATGGAACCGCAAGCGATTCAAACGCTGGAGAGCCTGGCCGAAATGATTACCAGCCTATTGGAACTGCGCAGGATGCGCAAGACCCTGGACGGGAATGGGCAGCGGCGCTCCCCGGCTGCCCCAAAAGCTGACGGAGGCTGGCCGACCATGGCCGATCTGCGCCACGCCCTCGACCAGCGCCAGTTTGTGCTCTATTACCAGCCCGAAGTCGACCTGGCCACCCGAAAGATTATTGGTCTTGAAGCTCTCATCCGCTGGGTCCACCCCGAGCGCGGACTGGTTTCCCCCAAGGAATTCATTCCGCTGGCCGAGGAGAACGGGTTGATCCTGCCCATCGGCGATTGGGGGCTCGCCCAGGCCTGCAACCAGATTCAGAAGTGGTGCCACGAAGATCACCAGCACGTTTCCCTGCGCGTTTGCGTCAACCTCTCCGCGCGCCAGTTTTCACGCGAGGGCCTGGCCGACCATGTTGAGGCCCTCCTCGTCCAATCCGGCATCTCCAGCCGCCAACTCGGCCTGGAGATGACCGAGTCCAGCCTCATCCCCAACCTGCGCCCCGCCCTGGGAACTCTCGGCAGCCTGCGCCGCCTCGGCGTCTCCCTGCTCATGGACGACTTTGGCACCGGCTACAGCTCCCTCAATCATCTCCATTCCTTCCCGTTCGACGTGCTCAAGATCGATCGCTCCTTCGTGGGCCGCATGACGGAGGGCGACCAACCGCTGCAAATCGTGCGCACCATCATCGAACTGGCCCGCGTCCTGGGCATGGAGGTCGTGGCAGAGGGCATTGAAACCCTTGCTCAGTATCGCCTGCTGCGCGAGATGAAATGCCGCTATGGCCAGGGCTTTCTCTTCTCCCGCCCCTTGAGCGCCGAAGCCGTCACCGAGCTGTTGAGGCTTCCCGGCCGCGTCCTCCCCGACCCCGAGGCCGCTAGGTGTTTGCCGCCCGCGCCTCTCCCAGAATCAACTTGAGCGTCATCTCTTTGCGGCCGCGATAGAAGGTCACGCTGATGGTGTCGCCGGCCTGATGTTTCTCCATGATGGCGTTGATTTCTTGGGAATCGGTAACCGCATGGCCGTCGATGGCCACGATCAGGTCGCCGCCCAGGATAATCGGGGTATTGCCCACGTATGCCTGCTGGTTGCCGCCGCGTATGCCCGCCTCTTCCGCCGCGCCGCCGGGGATGACCCTCTGCACCAGCACGCCGCTCTCCGCGGGCAGGCCCATCTCCGAGGCCAGATCGGGGCCGATGGGAAAATCGACGATGCCCAGCGATGGCCGTTTCACTTTGCCGTAGCGAGTCAGGTCGCTCAGCACCGCCTTGGCCGTGTTGATGGGAATCGCGAACCCGATGCCCGCGCTCTGGTTGGCCCCGTCGGTGGCGATCATGGTGTTGATGCCGATCACCTCGCCGCGCGAATTGAGCAGCGGGCCGCCGGAGTTGCCGGGGTTGATGGCCGCGTCGGTCTGGATGGCGTCTTCGATGAGCGCGCCCTCCGACTCCTTGATCGACCGGATAGAACTGATAATGCCCCTGGTCATCGTGCCGCTCAGGCCGAACGGGTTGCCAATGGCGTAGACCTTCTGGCCCACGGAGAGATTGGCGGAGTCGGCCAGCGTGACCGGTTCCAGGTTGGGCGCCTCAATCTGCAGCAGAGCCAGATCGTGGACCCGGTCGGTGCCAACCACCTTGGCGTCATAGCTGCGCTTGTTGCTCATTTGCACTTTGATGCCGCGGTTGGCGTTGGCGACGACGTGATAGTTGGTCATGATGTGTCCGCCCTTGTCGAGGACGAACCCGGAGCCTTGGCCTTGCTGCGGAACCAATCCGTAAAAAAAGGTGGGGACCAGCGCGGTGGAGGTGATGTTCACCACCGACGGCAGCACCCGTTTGTAGACGGCGATATTGTTCTGCTCCTCGGCATCGTAGGCCGGCGCGGCCTCGGCCTCGGTGAGCTGAAGCCCCAAGCCGGAACCGGAGCCGACGGTGTGCGTCAGCGGCCAATGGCCCCAGCCAGAGGACAGATGCGTGGTGAGGAACCAAAACCCGCCCACGAGAAGAACAACTAGAAAAAACCGTCGCATTTTCATAATGTGCAAACCTGATTGACCTTCCTTTTGCCATCGGCAGTCAGTCTTCCGTCATCAGGAAGAACGGCCCACGGCACGATCTTCGACTCCTGCATCAAATACGCCCCCAGACTCTTCCCCGTTCCCTAACCCCTAATCCCTCAGTCCCTATTCTAAAGACTCGTCTCGGAGAATTTTGTTGCTCTCCCGCTGAAGGCGCTGCCACAGATCCTTCACCTGGACGCCGAGGGTCGCCGTATCTCCAGCATTTTCGATCACATAGTCGGCGCGAAATGCTTTCACGGCGTCGGGAATCTGGTGCGAGAGGCGCAGCCGGGCCTGGCTCTCGGCAGCCTCGCGGCCGACTCCATCCGGGCAAACGCGGGCGGCATAGCGGGCAATCTTGAGCTCGTCGGGCGCTGTGACCACCACGATGCGATCCATCCGCCGCCGCCAATCGGCCACCACGCTCTCGCTTTCGCCGCGCGCGCGAGCATCGCGCACCGCCTCAAAGATCAGCGCCGACTCGATCACCGCCACAGCGGCGGGATTACGCGCAAAAACCCGCTTCATCCAGTCCCGCTCGGCGGCTATCACCGGCGGATGCACGATCGCATTCAGCTCGTTCAGCCGCCCGCCCTTGAAGGCCATCTCGGCCAGCCGGACGCGATTCAATCCGCCGTCGGGCCCAACAACCTCCGCCCCAAAGACGCGGACAATCTCGCCATAGACAGTCTGCCCCGGCTCCATCAGCGCCCGGCCCAGCTCGTCGGCCTCAATCACCTCGGCGCCCAGCCCGCGCAGCATCGCCGCAACGGTGCTCTTGCCGCTACCCAGCCCGCCGGTGAGACCAACTCTCAGCATCTAAACTCCCCGCCGCATCTTTGCCGCGCGCACCGTGTTAGCCATCAGCATTGCTATCGTCAGCGGACCCACCCCCCCTGGCACCGGCGTATACGCTCCCGACCCCTCGAAGGCCCTCGGGTCCACGTCGCCCACCAGCGTCGAACCTTTTTTTCCAAAAGTAGCTTCGCGCTTGGCATTCCCCGCAAAGAGGCGGTCAAACTCGGCGCGGTCCGTGATGCGGTTCATGCCCACATCGATGATCGTTGCTCCCGGCTTCACCATCTCCGCGGTAATGAAGCCCGCGCGGCCGATGGCGGCTACAAGAATGTCGGCCTGGCGCGTGATCTCCGCGAGGTTTCGCGTTTTGGAGTGGCAAATCGTAACCGTCGCGTTCTGGTGCAGCAGCAGCAGCGCCGCCGGCTTGCCCACAATGTCGCTGCGGCCCACAACGACCGCGTGCTGGCCGCCGATCGGAATCCCGCTGCGCTTCAGAATCTCGATAATTCCCGCTGGAGTGCAGGGAGCCAGAGCCGGACGCCCGGCCATCAGCCGGCCGGAGTTTACCGGATGAAAGCCGTCCACATCCTTGGCCGGATCGACCGCATCGAGCAGCGCCTTCGTATCGACCTGCGCCGGTAGCGGCAACTGAATGAGAATGCCGTCGATCTCGTCGCGAGCGTTGAGCTGGGCCACCAGCGCGAGCATCTCTTCCGTCGTGACGGAAGCCGGCGGCGTGATCAGCTCGCTAAAAATTCCCAGGTCGGCGCAGCTCTGCACCTTGCTGCGAACGTAAATCTCCGACGCGGCTACGTTGCCTACCAGCACCGCCGCGAGGCCGGGCCGAATGTCGTGCGCCGCCAGCTCGCGGACATCCTCGGCCACTTCCTGCTTTATCGCCGCCGCAATCGCCACCCCGTCGAGAATTCTTGGCATTCTGCGCTCCAAAGTTCTATCGTACCGTAGCCCTTTCGTGCCAGAATAGGCGTTTTCTATTGCATCCGCGCCATCTCCCGCAGTTGCCGCGCCGTGGCTTCGAGGAAGGTCTCCACGCTGGCCCCATCTGGCCGCTCCAGTCCCGATTTTGCCTGGATCGCAGCGGCGATCCGCTCGGCCAGCGCGTAGCGGGTGGGCAGCGGCATATCGAGCCGCCGCGCAAAAAACCCCTCCAGCACCTCCAGGTCGGTCGCTGTCAGCTTGGCAATGCCCGCGACCGCCAGAGTGACGGCCAGATGCGGCTCTGGAATCGGAGAGTTCTGGCTAAAGGCCTGCTCCGTAAAGGTCCGCGACCCCGACCCGCCCCACAGCGGCGTCTCCTGCTCGCGGTCCCGCACCACCAGCGTGCCCGCCGCCAGGTCGCCCAGCCGCTGGTGCTGCCGCGAGCAGAACATCGCGATCACCCCCACCGCATAAAAGAACGGAATCTGGTCCACATAGCGCACCAGGTTGCGCGCCATCGACTCGAAGAGCCCAATCGCCCTGCCCGACCGCTGAATCACCCGAATCCGCGCCACCCGCTTGCCCGGCGTCTGCCCGTTCCAGAACGCCTCAAAGAGCGTAAAGTAGCCCCAGTTGAAGAGGAAAACGATGAAAATGACGATCGCGACCGCCCATTGCTCAGAGACATGGGAAGGCCCTTTCGCTGTCGGCAAAAGGTAGTCGGCCGCAAAAATCAGCGCGATAAACGCCGCTCCCCAGATCAGATAATCCACTAGCAGCGCGATAAAACGGCTGCCGATCCCCGCCAGCGGCATCTCGATATCCACCAGTTCCGGCGTGTCGATGTTAAGCTGATCTGAGTTAAGCCGATCCGAATTCATCTCCATGGCGCTCGTCCTCTCCAACCAGTGGATTCTCAAGCGCCGGCCTCACTGGGACCGGCTCGCGTCTCTGTTGGCCCAAGCCGATGCGAGCGGCCTGCGCCAGCTTTCGCGCGCCGAGTTGCAAGAGATGGCCTTGCTCTACCGCCAGGTGGCCGCCGACCTCTCCGTGCTCCGGCAAGACCCCACTTCCCGCACCTACGCCGCGCATGTGAATCATTTGTTGGCTCGCGCTCACCATATCATCTATTCGGGCCGCAAGACCAATCTGCGCACCCTTTTTCTCTTTCTCCGCGACGAATATCCCGTCATCTTCCAGCGCCAGATCGGCTATGTCGCCGCCTCGGTGCTTGTCTCGCTGGCCTTTGGCCTGCTCGGCGCGGCCCTCACCACCGCCCGCCCCGAGTTCATGCGCCACTTCTGCGGCCCCGAGATGATCGCCACCATGGAGCGCCACACCATGTGGACCGAATCCGTGGTCAGCGTCGCACCCATGGCCTCCAGCGCCATCATGACCAACAACCTCTCGGTCAGCTTCGTCACCTTTGCCGGCGGCATCCTCTTCGGCCTGGGTACTTTTTTCGCTCTCTTCGAGAACGGCATGATGCTCGGCGTCATCGGCGCGGCCTGCCACCACTACGATATGTCGCTCAAGCTCTGGAGCTTCGTCGCCCCGCACGGCTCGCTCGAATTGCCCTCGATCTTCATCGCCGGCGGAGCCGGCTTTTGCCTCGGCCACGCCATGCTCTTCCCCGGCGCTCTGCGCTGGAAAGAGTCGGTCGCCCGCGGCGGCATCGAAGCCACGCGCCTCGTCTCCGGCATCATTCCCCTGCTCGTCATCGCCGGTACGCTGGAGGGATTCTTCTCGCCCTCCGCGGCGGCCGTCTGGCTCAAGTTCACCGTCGGCGCCGTGCTCTTCACCCTGCTCAACCTCTGGCTCTTTCGGCCCGTGAAAGCGCCGGCGATCACTCTTTGATCCGGTTTCCGCAGTGAATCGGGCAACTGCGTGAAGAGCGCCCTTGTCCCCTCAACCCCCTCCGCTGCTACACTTCCCCTTTTAGGCAATCTGCCGCAAATCAGCCCGCGGACCTCGGAGGCTCACCGTGCCCGACACCCAACCCCCCGCCTTTCAGCCTTTTGTCCCGCCCACCGAGAAGCCCCCCGAATTCACCTTCCGCGCCATCCTGCTCGGCTCCATCTTCGGCGTCATCTTCGGCGCGGTCACGGTCTATGTAGGCCTGCGCGCCGGCCTCACCGTCGCCGCCTCCATTCCCATCGCCGTGCTCTCCATCAGCATCCTGCGCGCCTTTGGCCGCGGCTCTATCCTCGAAAACAACATCGTCCAGACCACCGGCAACGCAGGCCAATCCATCGCCTCGGGAGTCATCTTCACCCTCCCCGCCCTCGTCTTTCTCGGCTTCGATCTCGAATACTCCCGCATCTTCATGCTCGCACTCATCGGCGGCTGGCTCGGCGTACTCTTCATGATTCCCCTCCGCCGCCAGCTCATCGTCCAGGAGCACGGCACGCTCAAATACCCCGAAGGCACGGCCTGCGCAGACGTCCTCATCGCCGGCGAGCGCGGAGGCTCCTTCGCCAGCCGCGTCTTCTTCGGCCTCGGCATCGGCGCGGTTTACACCTTCTTCCAGAATGAAAACCTCTTCAAAGCCTGGCCCGGCACCCCCGAATTCCAGCCCGACTTCGGCCCCCAACACGTCCTCAAAGGCGCGTCCTTCAAGGCCGACGCCACTCCAGAGTATTTGGGCGTCGGCTACATCATCGGCCCGCGCATCGCCGGAGTCATCTTTGCCGGCGGCGTCTTCTCCTGGCTCGTGCTCATGCCGCTCATCTACTTCTTCGGCAAGGCGCTTGGCGCGCCCATCTATCCCGGCACCATCCCCGTCGCCGCCATGGGCCCCAGCCAGTTATGGTCCACTTACATCCGCCCCATGGGCGCGGGCGCAGTCGCCGCCTCCGGACTCATCACCCTCCTCCGCACCCTCCCCACCATCGTCAGCGCCCTCACCGCCGGATTCAAAAACCTCCGCGCCGGCGCGGATTCCGGCACCAAGCCCCTCCGCACCGAGGACGACCTCTCCATGCGCACCGTGGTCTTCGGCTCGCTCGCGCTCGTCATCCTCACCTTCTGCTTCCTAACCTTCAAGCCAGTGCCTGGAGCGCAAGTCGGCGTCCTGCCCAATATCGCCGCCGCCCTTCTCGTCGTCGTCTTCGGATTCCTCTTTGTCACCGTCAGCTCGCGCATCGTCGGCCTCATCGGCTCCTCGGCCAATCCCATGTCCGGCATGGCCATCGCCACCCTCATGGCCACCTGCGCCGTCTTCCTCGTCGAGGGCTGGACGGCCCCCGCCTACGGCGCGCTCGCCATCACCATCGGCGGCATCGTCGCCATCGCCGCCGCCAACGCCGGCGACACCTCGCAAGACCTCAAGACCGGCTACCTCGTCGGCTCCACGCCCCGCCTCCAGCAGATTGCCCTCATGATCGGCGTCGTCGTCTCCACCGTCGCTATTGGCCTCACGCTCAACCTCATGAATACCGGCCTCCAGGAGTTTCATGCCGCCTCGCAGCCCTGGGACATCAACGCCCCTCACTCCGGCGTCGCCGTGCAGAACGACGTGAAGCACCTGCCCGAAACAATTCGCGTCCTCGGCGCAGACAAGAGCTCGACAACCCACCGCACCTCCGAATACGTCGTCCTCAACGCCCTCGGCTCCCCCGAGCTGGCCGACGGCAAATACCTTTACTCGCCCGCATCCCACCAAATCGAAGTCCAGTGGATACAGGGCATCGGCAGCGAAAAGGCCGCCGCGCCGCAAGCCCGCCTCATGGCCACCGTCATCAGCGGAATCCTCAGCCGCAAACTGCCCTGGGGCCTGGTTCTGCTCGGAGTTTTCTTAGTCTTCGCCGTCGAGTTATTAGGTGTCCGCTCGCTCAGCTTCGCCGTCGGAGCCTATCTGTCGATTGGAACGACTTTAGCCATCTTCTGCGGCGGGATGGTCCGCTGGTTTGTCGATGAAGCGGTCAAAAAAGCCGGCGGCGAATCCACTGAAAGCGAAATCTCCCCCGGCTCCCTCTTCGCCAGCGGACTGATCGCGGCAGGCGGCATCGTCGGCCTGATCGGCGTAGCTCTCAAAGGTTACGAAGCCACCTTCAAAGACAGCCGCGACCTCCTGAACTTCCCCCACACCTTCCTCGACAACAACTACGTCAGCGTCCTAGCCTTCGCCGCGCTAGCCTTTTCGCTCTACTACTTCGCCCGCAAACCGCTCAAGAAGTAACTGGAGCGTGCTCAAAAACCTGCCTTGTATCAGAGCACGACTTCAGTCGTGCCGAATACGGCATCTTCCTCGCTGTCCAGCTCCGCGTCCAGCACGCCCATGACAGCCACCTCAGACGTGGCATTCGGGGGCCCCAGCGTCCTGGCCCGATTCGAGTTTGGCCAGCCAGGCATCGGCTTCCCTAGCGGTCGCGTGCAATCCGCTTGCCTGATAGTCGTTCCAGGCTACAAGCGCGTCCTGAAGGAATCGTTCGCGATCTTTCCTATGTTCCATGTCCATTTCATCCATTCCGCACGCTCCGCGCCTCCGCCAGATACCCCAGCCACTCCTCCATCCCCGCCCCAGTCTTCGCTGAAGTCTCAAAGATCCGTATCCCCGGCCGAATCTCGTTGATATTCCTGAGCGCCAGCTCCCGGTCGAAACCGCAAGGCTCGGCAATATCCATCTTGGTAATCACCGCCGCGTCGGCGGAGTTGAAGAGCGTCGGATACTTCAGCGGCTTATCCTCCCCCTCTGTCACCGAGAGCAGCGCCACTCGAATCTTCTCGCCCAGGTCGTAGCTGGACGGGCAGACCAGGTTGCCCACATTCTCGATAAACAGATAATCTAGGCCCCCTAAAGTCACGCCATCCCAGCCGTCGAGATGCCTTCCGATCATCTCCGCGTCCAGGTGGCAGATTCCGTGCGTATTGATCTGCCGCACCGGAGCGCCGCTCGCGGCCAGCCGCCGCGCATCGTTGTCCGTCTCCAAATCGCCGACCAGAGCGGCCACCCGCGCGCCGCGCGCCTTCAGCTCCCTCAGTGTCCGCTCCAGAAAGGCGGTCTTGCCGGTTCCGGGGCTGGAGACCAAATTCAGCACCAGCACGCCGGCCGCCGCATAGCTCGCCCTCAGCCCCGCAGCCAGCTCGTCGTTCTTCTTCAGAATTCCCCGCCGCAGCTCCACAATCCGAGTGGTCATGCCGTTTCCTCAACCTCGTCAATCTCGAACGATTCAATCTCCAGCTCGCGCCCCTGCCTGATCTCTCCGCACAACTCGCCGCAGCGCGTGCAGCGAAAGCTCTGCACGCCCTCCAGCTCCGAGTCGATCCCGCACGCCTCGCAATGCACCACCACAGGCAGCACCTGCACCACCAGCTGCGAGCCTTCCAGCGGCGTTCCCTCCGCCGCGATGCCCCAGCAAAACTCCAGCGACTCCACCACCACCGACGCCAGCGCCCCCACGCGCAGCCGCACCTCGAGCACTTTCGCACCCGGATAGGCGCCAAGCGATTCGGTCACCGACTCTACAACGCTCGAAACTATGGAAAGCTCATGCATTGAATCCAGATTTTACGCTCTCGCCGCCCGCACCCACCCCAACCGCACCAAAATGTAAGATGGAAACACAAGGATTTATCCCATGCCCAACCCAGCCGCCCAAGAGCCTGTTGCCGCCGCGTCCCTGCCCACCTCGCGCCTCGCCCTCAGCCATCTGGCCCCCGCTGCCGTGCAGTCGGAGATTCGCGCCATGACCACCGAGTGCGACCGCATCGGCGGCATCAACCTCGCCCAGGGCGTCTGCGACACTCCCGTTCCCGCGCCGGTTCAGGAGGCCGCCATCCAGGCCATCCACTCGGGCTACAACATCTACACCCGGCTCGACGGCATCGCCCGCCTGCGCAACGCCATCGCCGCCAAGCAGCTCCGCGACTACGGCCTCGACTACAACCCGGAGAGCGAAATCCTGGTCGCCTCGGGCGCAACCGCCGGACTTCACGCCGCCGCCATGGCCCTGCTCAACCCTGGCGACGAGGCTTTGGTCTTTGAGCCGTTCTACGGCTACCACGTCGCCACCCTCAAATCGCTGCGCGTCACGCCGGTCATCGTCCCTCTGGCCGAGCCCGATTGGGCACTCGATCTCGACGCTCTCCGCGCCGCAATCACGCCGCGCACACGGGCGATCATTCTCAACACCCCCTCCAACCCCTGCGGCAAGGTCTTTACCCGCGCCGAGCTCGAAGCCCTCGCGACCGTCGTCCTCGAGCACGACCTCTTTGTCTTCACCGATGAGATTTACGAGTACTTCGTCTACGACGGCGCGCGCCACATCCCGATGGCTTCGCTGCCCGGCATGAGAGAGAGGACCATTACCATCTCCGGCTTCTCCAAGACTTTTTCGGTCACCGGCTGGCGGCTGGGCTACGTGCTTGCGGATGCGCGCTGGCTCGGCGCGATGGCCTACTTCCACGACCTCACCTACGTCTGCGCGCCCTCGCCCTTCCAGCACGGCGCCGCCGCCGGCATCGAAGAGCTGCCGCCCAGCTTCTATGCGCAGCTCGCCGCCGACTACCAGTCCAAGCGCACGCGCATATTGACAGCCCTCACCGACGCCGGCCTGGAGCCCAGCGTCCCCGCCGGCGCGTACTACGTCCTGGCCAGCGCCGGTCACATCCCCGGCAAGACCGCAGCCGAAAAAGCCCGCTGCCTGCTAGCCTCGACCGGAGTCGCCGCGGTCGCCGGCTCCGCTTTCTTCCGCCCCGGCCATGGCGAAAACCTGCTGCGCTTCTGCTTCGCCAAAAAAGACCCTGACCTCGACGAAGCCTGCGCCCGCCTGCGGAGACTGGTAGTGTCCTAATTTGGCTTATTCTTTTCTGCTGCCTTGCGTTGACTCTCTATCCATTGCAGTTTTTGCCCCAATTCTTCACAGGGAAATAGGGGCTTACCTCGCTCTCCCTCAAACAGCGAGTTCTTGATGGTCATCATACACATATTTTTGGTTTTAACAGTTCCAAACCCATTGTCATAACGCATGGTCAATTTAGCGATTTCCGCCTCATGGGTCCGATTGAGATCCTCAATGTCGGGTTTGGCATCCCCAACCAACCGGATGGTGCGGTTAAGATTTGGGTTCGTTGGTTCCGGAAAAACCTCAGGAACATCCGAATAGTCGTAATTTTGGATGTGAGAAACAATCTGCATATCGGGCAATTTCATCCGGCTGAATTCAATATGAAGGCGGAAGTTTTTGGCCGTCATTTTCCCGTCGTTCCTCAAATATAACGACCAGCCAGCGCTCTCGGGGTTGTCGATATCCATTGGGTTAAGATTTACGTTGCAAATGGCTTCAATGGTACTTTCAGCCGATTTCCGAGTAAGATCAAAGGACCGTTTCGAGGTATTGGCAGCGATCAGCGCGGCTTCGGATTGAGTTTTGGCGGCAACAGCGAGATCGTGCGTATCCCCCGCCTGCCTGGAGAGTTGCGCCACTTGCTGGCCATAAAGGGAAATGAGGCGATCGGTCTGCTTACCCGCACTGTCCATTTCTTGCCACTGGGCAATTCCGACGCCAGCAATTACTACCGTTGCTGCTGCGATTATCCAATCAGTAAGCGACATTTTGTCATACCACGGAATCTGGGCAGGGCCATCCAAGGGGTGTTGGCCGTCATTTTTGCCTGCACCCTGATTTCCGGCTTCTTTTGCCTCCAGATTTGGGCCTGGTTCTGCCGAAAGAATCTCTGGAAATTCTCCGGAATGATCATCTTGGGGTTGATTCTGATCGGGATCGCCGTTTTTGCCTTCCATACGCTTGTTCTCCTGAACGATGCACAAATTGTATCCCAAAAAGTTCTCGACATGCCCCGGTACCTCGTGGAAGGATTGTGGGCTTGGACAGCCATCAGCGGGGCTCCACAATCGGAGGATAAGTCTGTGGATTTCAAATTAGGACACTACCCGGAGGCTGTAACATTCCCTATAACTCGCCGGACTCTGCTATAGTTCAAGCAGTAAATCATGCTTGTTACCTGTCTGTTTGATCAATGCCTCTCCTGCGGCTACCAGGCAGCCGCTCCACTATGGTCAGTCTGCCTGGCAAACCTTGGTCTTCTGGATTAGAATGAACAAAAAGGCAAATCGCGAGCGGATGCAACACGTGCAGCAATCGTTCGCGCCCAAGAGGCAAAATGGAATTCCAGGGTCGAGGGGAAATTGGATTTCCAGGCTTGGATTTCCGGGCGTCGGACAGGTGCGGATGAAGCACAAAACTCTAGCTATCCTTTTTTCTCTCGGATCGCTGTGTATCGCGGGTTGCGGCGGAGGTGGTGGGAGTATGCTTCAGGTATCCCCCACGATTACGTCGATCAGCGTCTCCTGCACTCCGTCGAACATACAAGCTGGCCAAACAAGTCAATGTTTGGCAACGGTTTCGGGGACAGGCAGCTACAGCTCCGCTGTCACCTGGTCAGCATCAGACGGAGCAATCACTCCATCAGGCGTGTTAACGCTCTCTGCGGCGGGAACAGTAACGATTAAAGCAACATCGACGGAAGACATCACCAAGTCGGGCTCTGTGACCGCGACAGCGCCGCCGGCGATCGTTTCCGTTTCCGTGGGCTGCTCTCCAGCATCCATTCTGACGACGCAGACCTCCGCCTGCACCCCCACGGTGGCGGGCACGGGCAGCTACAGCACATCGGTGACGTGGTCTGTCAGCCCCGCCGGCATGGGAGTGGTCAGCAGCGCCGGCATCTTTACCCCCGCGGCAGCAGGGACGGCAACAATTACCGCAACATCGACGCAAGACACCACCAAGACCGGCTCGGCAACCGTGAACGCGATCGTACCGCCAACTATTAGCGCCTTCACTGCCAGTCAGTCGACCATCTACGGCGGCAGCAACGCTACCCTGACGGTAACCCTCAGCGCCGCCGTGCCAACAGGCGGAGCCGCCATCAGCCTGACCTCAAGCAACGCGACCGCCTTCCCAGCGCCCAGCACCTTCACTGTCCCCGCGGGGCAGATTACCGCAAATCTGGCTGTCCCCGCGGGTGCGGTTACAGTTTCAACACCTGTCGATGTTACCGCCAGCTATAACGGCAGTCAGCCGCTTTCGGCTGACCTTACCATCATTCCTGCTATCCCCATCGAACATGTCGTGGTCATCATGCAGGAGAATCGCAGCTTTGATAACTTTTTCTACGGGTTTCCGGGCGCCGATTCTGCTCAAAGCGGCATGAGCGGCAGCACGGAGACACCCCTGTCGCCGGTCTCGCTCTCCAATTCAACCGATTTGGGCCACTCTCACATTGATTTTTGGCTAGACTGGGACAATGGCAAGATGGATGGATTTGCGCACGGCGGAACGACGTATGCTTATTCCTACATTCCGTCCGGCCAAATCCAACCTTACAGGACCCTGGCAGCCGCATACACCTTGGGCGACCGCATGTTCCAATCGAACTCCGGCCCCAGCTACCCTGCTCACCAGTACATGATTGCCGGAGAATCCGGCCTGGCTGACAATGATCCCACAGGCTATGTGTGGGGATGCGATGCCCCAGCCGGAACCACGGTTGGCCTGGTTGGTCCGAACGGCACGAGTCTTCCCGGCATATTTCCCTGTTTCGATTACCAAACGATGGCCGATTTGCTCGACGCCCAGGGAATCTACTGGCGCTACTATGCGCCGGCGGACCTTCCGAGCGGCTCCGCGTTCTCGGCCTATGAGGCTATCAGCCATATCTTCTATGGGGAAGACTGGACGAAAGATGTGATATCCCCGCAAACCCAGGTGCTTACCGACATCGCGAACGGCGAGTTGGCGCAAGTGACTTGGATTGTTCCCGATCTTGCTCATTCCGACCATCCCGCATCGGGAAGCAGCGAGGGTCCGGAATGGGTAGCCTCGATTGTCAATGCCATCGGTTCGAGCCCATTCTGGAATACAATGGCGATCTTCATCTCCTGGGACGACTGGGGAGGCTGGTACGACCATGTCGTTCCGCCGATAATCGATAACATGGGACCCGGATTCCGCGTTCCGGTCATTGTAGTTTCACCCTATGCAAAGCACGGGTATGTTTCGCATACGGTTCACGAGACCGCAGGGTTTCTTACTTTCATAGAGAATAACTTTGGCCTGTCGAGCCTGGGGACCCGCGACACCAATGCCGATGACTTCTCCGATTGCTTTGACTTCACCCAGACGGTAACCCCCTACACGCAGATCAAGACCAAGGTCTCGGTGGAAACACTCATTCATGAGATACCATCGGGCCCCCCCGATGACGACTAAGAGCGGGCCGCATCGCTCATGCGGCTGCATACTCAACTTTCTCAATGCTCTGTCTGCTGCCAATGGCGGCAGCCCAACGCTGGCCCCAGGCGATCTGCCGCCCGCTCTCGACCTTGAAGTCACCAATGGCGCAGCCCCCGCCGATCTCATTGCGGGCGCTGCCGCGTGGCTCGCAACCGTAGCGGCGGCCACTGGAAAGATTCCCATCGTTTACACATTTGTCTATTTCTGGCGCACGACGCTTGGCAATCCAACGGATCTCTCAACTTACCCCTTATGGATCGCCGAACTCAATGCCGCGCAGTCCATCGTGCCCGGCGGCTGGTCTAGCTGGCTCTTTTGGCAATTTGCCGCGCAGCAGTTGGCCGGCGTCCCCTCCGCAACCACCGACCTGGACGCCTTCAACGGCTCTCTCGCCGACCTGCAAGCCTTGGCCGGCTAGGTCTCCGACCGGTTGTTGTTGTACCAGCTCCGTGCCCATCCTTTCGCCTCATTCTTGGCGAAAGGGTGGATGCTACAAAATATCCTTCGAAATCGATTGACCGGACGCAAAACAGGAACTCATGAGCAGTAAGAATCCAGCAATAAGATTACGCCGCATAATCACTCCTTCACGCTCATCGGATAGTACGAATCATACGCTTCGGATGTAAATAGACACTGGATTCTTTCTGTCGGATAGACCCGTTCCTGTGAGAAAATCAGAGCTTGCCCACTCACTCCAACTTTCGCTTGCTTGTGGTCCGATTGGGCGCAATGGGCGACATTCTGCACGCGCTGCCGGCGGTTACCGCCCTGCGGCAAGCCCACCCGGATTGGGTCATCGACTGGGTGGTCGAGCCGCGCTGGCGAGCCTTGTTGGCCGTCGAAGGCACGACCGTTCGCGGTCCAGCCCAGCCGGTAGTAGACCACCTTCACTTCGCTTCCACAAGGGACTGGCGCAAGGTTCCCTTCAGTCGCCAAACCCTGTCTGAAATCAGATCTTTGCGCGCAGCGCTCCGGGCTGGCGAGTATGATGCGGCGATTGACCTGCAAGGGGCCATCCGGTCGGCGGTAGTGGCGCGGCTGGCCGGATGCCAGAGGTTTGTCGGCGAGGCCGAGCCGCGCGAGCGGGCAGCACGTTGGCTGTTTACCGAGCGCGTGGCCACCCACGGCCTACACGTCATCGAGCAGGATTTAGAACTGGCCTCGGCAATCGTGAGCGACCGACTCACCCCCGTCGCGCCGTGGCTGCCCGTGGACCCGACCGCTGAAAGCTGGGCCGACGAAATCTTGCCGCGAGCCGCCCGGCAGCCTGCCGTGCTCATTAATCCCGGCGCTGGCTGGGGCGCAAAGCGCTGGCCCGTGGAGCGCTACGCCGCTGTGGCGCAAGGGCTTATCGAGCGCGGCTTGCGGATATTCGTGAATGTCGGTCCCGGCGAAGAGCCGTTGGCCGAGGTCATCGCAAGCCAAACCGGAGGCGTGGCCACGCCGCTGGCCTGCTCGCTGGCCCAACTCATTGCCCTCACACGCCGCGTCAGCCTGGCCGTTGCCGGCGATACCGGCCCGCTCCACCTGGCTTGCGCGCTTGGCCGCCCGGTCGTCGGCATTTACGGCCCCACCGACCCCAGCCGCAACGGACCCTTCGGGACACGGTTCAAAGTCCTGCGCAGCACCGAGAGCCGCCGCGACCACACGCGCCATGAGAACCCGGAGGCCGGCTTGCTGACCATCCAGCCCGGCGACGTGCTGCGCGCTGCCGACGCCTTGCTTTATCCTGAGACCACCGCATGACTCAACCTGTCAACCCGCCTGACTCGGCTTCTCCAGAAATGTCGCCGCGAGATTGGATAGCACGCTGGCAGCAGGTGGCGCGGCGCATCCGTGTGCCGCTGGGCTTTCTCACGGCGGGGCTCTACCTTTACGAGCTGGCCCGGCGGGCGCCCCAGCCTTCCGCCGTGGCCTGGAGCCTGGCGCTGGTCCTGCCCGGCCTCTGGCTGCGCGCCTACGCCTCCGGATACGTGAAGAAGAATCGCGAGCTAACGGTAACCGGCCCTTATGCGCACACCCGCAACCCGCTTTACCTAGGCTCGATGCTGATGGCCGCGGGATTTGCCGTGGCGCTGCTGAGTTGGCCGGTGGCGCTGGCGCTCACTATCGGCTTTGCGGTGATTTACGTGCCGGTGATCGCCTCCGAGGAGCGGTTTTTGCGCGGTGTGTTTCCCGGCTTTGACGAGTATTGCCGTCAGGTTCCGCGGCTGATTCCGCGTTTGACCCCGGCCAGCCGCTCCAACGACGGCTCTTCATCGCCGGGGAGGGGCGCAGGCAGATTCTCCCTTTCGCTTTACCTACAGCATCGCGAGTACAATGCAGGTATAGGGGCTGTGCTGCTCTACCTCAGCTTGATCCTTGTTCGGCCGATGCTCGCCGCATTTGTTCATGCGACGCGATGAGCGGTGGCCGCGCCCAGCAGTCCATTCAGCTTAGGAGCCATACCCGCCGGTGAAGATGCGCAGAATCGCAACCGCCCTTTTTAGCGCCCTCGCCCTGGCCGCCATGGCCCCTCCGATTCTTGCCCAGCAGGCGCCCCCGCTCGCGCCGCCGCGCGCCGGCTCCAGCTTTCCGCTCAAGCAGACCCTCACCTATTCGGTGGATTGGCGGGTTTTTCCCGCAGGAACGGCAGTGGTGCGCTTTGAGGCGGCAGGCGACCGCGAGAACATCACAGCCAGCGCCGACACCAGCGGCGCTATCAACCTGCTCTTCCACGTCAGCGACCGCTTCCAGTCGAGCTTTGACCGGGAGAAAGGCTGCACCGACGACTTCAACAAGCAGACCGTCGAGGGCCGCCGTCAGGTCACCTCGACCCTCCACCTGGACTATGCCCAGGGCCACTCCATCCTGAACGAGAAGAACCTCGTCACCGGGCAAACCAAGCGCGTCGAATCGCCGGTGCCTGGCTGCGTCACCGACCTGCTGACAGGCGTTTTCTACGCTTCGACGCAGCCGATCGAGTTGGGGCACAGCTTTGTGATTCCGGTCTTTGACGCCATGCACATCGTGCCTGTCACCATGAAGGTGGAGGGCCGCGAGGAGATCAAGACGCCGCTCGGCGTCTTCAAGACCCTGCGCGTCCAGCCCACCGCCGCCGCCGGCGTGGTCAAGAATCGCGGCAACATCTGGATCTGGTACACCGACGACGAGCGCCACCTGCCCGTCCAGATGCGCGCCCGCCTCTTCTGGGGGACGATTACCTTCCGGCTCGTCGGGAACGACAGCAAATAGGCGCGCCAGCGCCTAGCAATGTCGGCTTTGGGAAAGGTCCCGTTTCAGGCCCGCTCCGCCGAATTCAATTGACTGAGCGCAATTGAACGCCGAATGAATGTCTACCCATGGTAAAATGGCATCCAAAAGGCCCCAGATCGAAGCGAAGGTGTTTCGGCTGACGCCGCAAGTCCTTGGTGATTCTCAGGCTATCGCAAGCCGGTGCGGGAATCTGCCCGGTTGCCAAGACTTTCAATCGGATACGGAGGATCTTCTCGTGAAAAGAACAGCCGTGCTCCTGCCTCTTGCCTTTCTCGCCGCGACCTGGTCCCTTTTTGCCCAGTCGTCCGGTGCCCCCAACAGGTTGGTTGCCGCACAATCTCCCGCCAATGCAGGAGCCAGCCAAACGGCGCCGGTCGCCAAAGCCGCCAGCAACACCAAGAACGCTGACGACGCCAAGGCTACAAAGAAGGCTGAAGTTCGCCTCGAGCCGTTCTCCGAGCTTGCTCTGGGCGGCGGCATGTCGCTCATGGGCATCAATTTGCAAGCGGCAACCAACGTGAACCGGTACCTGAACCTGCGCGGATACGGCAATGTCTTCAACTATTCGCTCAACGACATCTCCACCAACGGATTCAACCTGAACGGCAAGGTGAATATGGCCACGGCCGGCGCCGCACTGGACTATTACCCCTTTCCCAAGCTCGGCTTTCGCGTGAGCCCCGGATTTCTGTTCCTCAACCAGAACGGGATTTCGGCAACAGCCAGCCCCACGTTGGGAAGCAGCATCACGCTGAACCACCAGGATTTCTATTCGGAGGCGGCGAACCCGCTTACCGTGAACGCCAGTCTGGGCCTGAACACTCACAAGCAGGCCTTTACGCTCACCACCGGCTGGGGCAACGTGATTCCCCGCAAGCGCCAAGATCTGCTTTTCTCGCATCTCACGTTCCCATTCGAATTCGGAGCGGCCTTCACCGGCGCGCCTACCCTGAATATGGCCCTGAGCGGTTTTGCCTGCACGAACAAGGTGGATGCGGCAACGAATGGCCCTTCCTGCGTGAATATGGCCACCAACGCCCAAGCGCAATCCGATTTGAACGCACAACTCCAGACCTGGAAGTCGGACCTGGACCCCCTGAAGGTTTACCCGATCCTCTCCCTCGGCGTCTCCTACGCCTTCCGCGTGAGGTAAGGTCCAAGGCAAGGAGTTTGGCTGCCCCATCCTTTCCGCTATTTCCTGCGGAAAGGGTGGGAACCACGAACCTCATGGCGCGCAAGCGCCGTCTGGCCCCACCGCAGGTGGCTGGCCGCACCGCAGGTGGCTGACCGCACCGCAGGGTGCTATCCCAGCAACTGTCCGACAAGCTCCGGCGCGGCTTGGAGCGCCGCATCGATCTGCGCCTGATCCTTGCCGCCAGCTTCGGCGATCTCGGGTTTCCCACCCCCTGAACCACCCACAAGTTTGGCAACTGCACCGACAAGCTTGCCAGCCTGAATGCGCTTGGTCAGCCCCGGCGTCACTCCGGCAATCAGCGCGACCTTGCCCTCGGGCTGCGCGGAGGCCAGCACGACCACGCCCTCGCCGAGCTTTTGCTTGAGGTTATCGACAAGGGTGCGAAGCTGGCCGCGTTCCAAGCTGTCGGCGCGAAGCGTTACCAGGCGTACGCCTTTGATTTCGACGGCACGGGAGAGCGCTTCGTCCATAGCGCCGGCGGCCGACTTCATGCGGACTTCTTCGAGTTCGCGGCGGAGGCGCTTCAGTTCGTCTTCCTGGCTGGCTAGCTTGGCGCGGAAGGACTCCGAAAGGCTGCTCCCCGCCGCGGGCGGAGCCAGTTGCGTCACGATCTGCGAGACAGCAAAGTCCTGCCGGAAGGCATCCAACGCACCCATGCCGCTGATGGCCTCCAGGCGGCGAACGCCGGAGGAGACGGAGCCTTCGCTAACAACTTTGATGAGGCCGATCTCGCCCGTAGCGCGCGTGTGCGTGCCGCCGCAAAGCTCCGTGGAGAAGCCGTCGGAGAGCTTGACTACGCGGACCTTGTCGCCGTATTTTTCGCCGAAGAGCGCCATGGCGTGGTACTCGTTCACAGCCACGTCGATGGGCACGTCCTCCAGCGTCTCGACACGCGCGTCGGCCAGCACCTCGCGGTTGACGATGCTTTCGATTTCTTCAAGTTCTTCGTCGGCCACCTGGGCAAAGTGAGAGAAGTCGAAGCGCAGCCGATCCGGATGAACCGCCGAGCCAGCCTGCTTCACGTGTGTGCCCAGAACCTGCCTGAGCGCTGCGTGGAGGAGGTGGGTTCCGGTGTGGTTGCGGCGGATGGCGTCGCGCCGCTCTTGATCGACCACCGTGCGGACGTGATCGCCAACCGCAAGCGGCTCCTTGAGCAGAGCCTTGTGGGCGCGGACGCCTTGGACGGGAAGGACACAGCCCTGGATTTCGGCGACGGTGGTGTTGCCGTCGGCTGAGGTGAACCAGCCGGTATCGCCGGTCTGGCCGCCGGAGTCGCCATAGAAGGTGGTCTGATCGAGGACGACATCGACCAGATCGCCGGCCTTGGCGGCGGGAACGCCTTGGCCGTCCTTCACGATGGCCAGCACCTCAGCGCCAGCAGCGGTAAGCTGCTTGTAGCCAAGAAAATCCGTTTTAGGCAATTCGCGATAAGCCGGGCTGGCGGATTTCTGGCTGCCGCCCTTCCAACTGGCGCGAGCGCGGGCTTGTTCCTCGGCGCGCGCGGCTTCAAAACCCTCAAGGTCAAATCCAGTTCCGTAATCGAGCGCAGCATCCGTCATGAAATCCAGGGGCAGGCCAAAAGTTTCGTAAAGGTGGAAGGCATCGTCGCCCGAGACTTTAGGTCTGGCAGAATTCAGCTCACGCCATCCTCTGAGGAGTGGTTCAGCCAAAGCGGGCGGATAACCCCTCTTGATGGCGTCTTCGATCTCTAGCACCGGTCCCCGGATTGCTTCCAACATCGCGGAGACGCCATATTCAGAATTGACCAAGTCGGAGTGATCTGCGGTTATGTCATGCGCCCTGAGCTTGGCCGCAATCTCAGGAGAAGCAGACAACGGGAGCTCCTTAATGAAGCGAGCTCTCTTCCTGTAGATATCATTCAATTTTTGGATAATAAGCCGATTCCACTCAGACGAACCCTTAGACAGGACGCGATCAAACTGCTTTTCTTCCGCTTCGACGACTCTTGCCACGCGAGCAGCCGAGTCGACCAACTCCGGGTACGCGCCCTGCATCAGATCACGCACGGCATAGACCATCTCGAAGAGGAATGGCTGCTCCTGGCTGAGCAGACGGCCATGGCGGATGCCGCGGCGGAGAATCTTGCGCAGGACGTAGCCGCGGCCTTCGTTCGCGGGAATGACGCCGTCATTGATGAGGAAGGTCGCGGCGCGGGCGTGGTCGGCGATAATGCGGAGGCTGGCGTTGGCGACGAGGCTCTTTGTTCCCTCAGGGGCTAAAGCCCCCTCAATTATTTCCGCGTTATCGGCACGACTAAAGTCGTGCCCTTTCAAAGATTCCTTTACTCCCGTCAATTCGGCTGCTTTTTCGATTAACGGCGTAAACAAATCCGTCTCAAAGTTAGAAACCTTCCCTTGCAGCACAGCCGCCAGCCGCTCCAGACCCGCGCCGGTATCGATTGAAGGCTTGGGAAGAGGAATTAGCTTAAAACCTTTTGGAATTAGCGTTCCAAAGGGTTTATTTAACTCGAATTCGTTTGAATGTATTTCTTCAAAGAACTCGATTCGGTCGAACTGCATGAAGACAAGATTCCAGATTTCGACGTAGCGGGCCTCGTCCTGGCCGAAGGGTTTATCGACTCCAGGCGTCTCCGCCGCCTCGATCCCCATGTCGTAAAAGATCTCCGAGCAGGGGCCGCAGGGGCCGGTTTCGCCCATCTGCCAGAAGTTGTCCTTGAGGCCGTACTGGTGGATGCGCTCTTTGGGCACGCCAGCTTCGATCCAGTAGCCTTCGGCTTCATCGTCGCGGGGAACGCCGTTCGCGCCTTCGAAGATGGTCACATACAGCCGGTCCTTCGGAATGTTGAACCACTCCGGGCTGGTGACCAGCTCCCAGGCGTAGGCAATGGCCTCGCGCTTGAAGTAGTCGCCGAAGCTGAAGTTGCCCAGCATTTCAAAAAACGTATGATGCCGCCGCGTAAAGCCTACGTTTTCGAGGTCGTTGTGCTTGCCGCCTGCGCGGACGCACTTTTGCGAGGTGGTGGCGCGCGAATACTCCCGCCGCTCGGCCCCCAGAAACAGGTCTTTGAACTGGTTCATGCCGGCGTTGGTAAAGAGCAGCGTCGGGTCGTTGGCAGGCACCAGCGAGGAAGAATGCACCCGGCGGTGCCCCTTCGACTCAAAAAAGCGCAGAAATGCTTCGCGAATCTCGTTTCCAGAACGGATTTCCATGGCCTTATTAGTGTAATTGGCAGATGGGTGGGGGCGCACCGTAAAGCTCAAGCTGTAGGTCAGGGCTGGTAGGTCAGGGCTTTAGCCCTGACACAAATCAGCCGAAAAGACCGGGGCTTTAGCCCCTGAGGTATGCTTTTCGGAAATCTCCCCCGCTCCTACACATTCATCTTTTTCATGTACTCCGCATCCAGGCGCAGAGCCTCGATGGGGTCCATGTCGAACTCCTCCTGCTCGACGTAGTAGTGCTTGAGACCAGTGGCCGCGCGCAGAATCGGCTTGTAGTCCACCACTCCACGGCCCATCACCGTCGAGTGGAACTGGCCATTCGCGCCCTTCACCATGTCCTTCACATGCAGCAGCGGGAAGCGCTGCGGCGTCTTGCCGAGATAGTCCACCGGGTTGCGCCCGGCCGAGGCTACCCAGCCGCAGTCCATCTCGAAGCAGACGAGCTTGGGGTCGGTCAGGCGCAGCAGCTCGTCGTAGAAGACCACGCCGCCCTCGGAGCCGAACTCCGGCCCGTGATTGTGATAGCCGAAGGTCATGCCGGCGGCCTTCACCTTTTCGCCGATGCGATTGAGCTCGCCGGCCACCCAGCGCCAGTCGTCCAGCGTCAGTTCCCCGGCCAAGGCCGGATCGCGGCGACGCGGCCAGGGGCAGATGATGTAATCGAGACCGAGGACATGGCCGTATTCGATCAGATCGTCCCCATGCTCCAGCAACAAGGCCAGCGTGTGATGCGTGCTGGTGCAGCGCAGCCCTGCCTTGTCCATCGCCTTGCGAAACTCGGGCGCCGTGCGGTCCCAGTAGCCCGCCGCCTCGACCTCCGTGTAGCCGTCGGCGCGGACCTTGGCCAGCGTTCCGTCGAAGTCCTTGGGCAGCAGATCGCGCACGCTGTAGAGTTGCAGGCCGATGGGCAGGCCAAGGGGCTTGGCGGACAGCCGGAAGGCTCCGGCGCTCGCCGCAACCGCTGCCGTGGCTTTCAGAAAACTTCTGCGCGAAGTGGTGCTCATAAGGTCGTTCTCCTCCGTTGGCCGCAGCCGATCCGTTGCGCAACTCAGCTCTTGATCGTCTTGCTCGCCGCATCCCACGTCGCCATGGCGCGGTGAAAGTACGAGTGATTGGCCATGTGGCAGCCGATGGCGGCGTTGTTGCCGAAGACCTCGTCCTCCAGCACGTGCTTGCGCGTCTCGACGGCGTGGAAGAAGTTGGCGATATGGGCGGCGGTATCGTCGTAGCCCTGGGGCGCTGTGTAGCTCTCGACTTCGCCCGGCTTGGCGGGCGACGCCGGATTCGCCGCGTGCCACTCGTCCAGGTATTGCTGCTTGGCCGCCGCGGTCCAGCCGTTCAACCCGTAGCCTTCGGGGCGGGGACTAATATCCTGCGGGGTCACCGTGAGATTGTTGCCATTGATCACCATGGTGGCGTTTTTGCCGTAGAAGGTGATCGGCTCGCCGGCATCGTTGTTCTGGTTGCAGTGCAGGCTCACAGTCACGCCCGGATAGTCGTAGAGCGTGGCCAGCAGATCGGGGAAGTCGCGGCCATCGTTGAAGTGCGTGAGGCTGCCGGTGGAGTATGCGCGCCGGGGAATCGCGTTGATGCCGCTGACGCACTGCATCCCCGAGATCAGGTGGACAAAGAGATCGCCGGCCACGCCCTCGCCGTAATCGTTGAAGCAGCGCCAGCGGAAGAAGCGCGCCGCATCGAAGGGCCGCGCCGGCGCATCGCGCAGAAACGCATCCCAGTCGATGGTCTGCGGGCCGGCGTCGGGCGGAATCGGATAGACCCATGCGCCGGAGGGCGAATTGCGGTCGGAACGGCCCTCGATCAGATGCACCTCGCCCAGCCGCCCCGAGGCGTAGATCTCCGCCGCCTTCTTGTAGACGATGTTGCTGACCCGCTGGCTGCCGGCCTGGAAGATTCGCTTGCTGGCTGCGACCGCCTCCACCATGGCGAAGCCGTCGGCGACATTGTGGCTCATGGGCTTCTCGCAGTAGACGTCCTTGCCCGCCGTCAGGGCGTCCAGCACCACGCGCCGGTGCTGAAAATCGGCCACCGCCACGATCACCGCGTCCACATCGTTGCGGTCGAGGAGCGAACGATAGTCGCGCGAGGTGGGAACATCCGCGCCCCAGGCCTCGATGCCGGCCTTCTGGTGCATGTCATACAGATCGGCAGTTCCGACCAAAACCGCATTGGACAGCGTTCGGGCCGAGCGCAGCAGTTCGCAGCCACGAATGCCCGTTCCGATGGAAGCAAAGCGGATCGGCCGCCCGCTTGCTGAGGTTTGCGCAGGCAGTTCCGCCGGTTCCAGCACAGTCGCTTTCACTGCCGCTCCCGCCGCAACCGCCGACCCAGCTACAACCGATCCCGCGCCCAACCGCACAAAATCCCTCCGCGTAAGAGAAGCCACGTTTTTGATGTCCTCCGATTGCAGGACCATTCTCGCTCTTCGCTGCGCACAGTGTCCACAGGCGGACGGGTGGGGTTGTCGATGGCGGCTGAAGCGGATACCATTCATATCTGGAATTGCTGAGCGGAAGGACGGCTCAACTGGCGCTCGATGTGCATGGGGCGCTTAAGAGGATTAGAGATGAGTGGGTCTTTCCGAGCTGGCCAGAGTGGAGTGTTCCCTGGAACGGCGCTTCTTCGGTTTGCGCGCGGGCTGGGGCTGCTGGTGGCCTTCGCGGCTCCGATGATGGCGGCGGGCGCGCCAAAGCCCGACTTCGGGCCGAACGTACACATCTTCAGTCCGTCGATGCCCGCTGCCGCAATCCAGAGTGAGATCGACAAGGTCTACGCCGCGCAGCGCGACAGCGAATTCGGCTCGGCGCGCAATGCCCTCTTCTTCCTGCCCGGCGAGTATAAAGTCGATGTGCCGGTGGGCTTTTATACCGAGGTGATGGGGCTGGGCGCGACGCCAGACAGCGTCCACATCGCGGGCAACGTTCACGCCGACGCCAGCCGGCCCCACGATAACGCCACCTGCACCTTCTGGCGCGGGATCGAGGGCCTGTCGGTGACACCCGCCGGCGGAACACTGCGGTGGGCGGTGTCGCAGTCGGCGCCCTTCCGGCGTATGCACGTCCGGGGCAGCATGGTTCTCCATCAGAACCGGGGCTGGGTCAGCGGCGGCTGGATAGCCGACTCGCTGGTAGACGGCAACGTTGACTCCGGCACGCAGCAGCAGTGGATCGCGCGCAACAGCCAGTGGGGCTCCTGGAGCGGCGCCGAATGGAATATGGTCTTTGTCGGCGACCTCTCGCCGCCGGCCGGCGAGTGGCCCAGCCCGCCCTACACCAAAGTCGCCCAGACGCCCGTCGCGCGCGAGAAGCCGTTTCTCGCTGTCGATGGGCAGGGCAACTATTCTGTGCGCGTTCCGGCGCTGCGCAGGGCCAGCGCGGGCATCGGTTGGCGCGGCGGCTCCACGCCGGGCATATCGATTCCCTTGAGCCGCTTTTTCATAGCCCATCCCGGCGACACCGCCGGCCAAATCAATGCGCAACTGGCGCTCGGCAAGAATCTGCTCTTCACGCCCGGCATCTACGACCTGGCCTCAGCTATTCGCGTCACTCGTCCGAATACGGTGGTGCTGGGACTCGGGTTTGCCACGCTGCGGCCGGTCACGGGCAAGCCCGCCATCACCACAGCCGACGCGGATGGGATCGTTCTGGCCGGCCTGCTCATCGACGCTGGCGCGCTTCGCTCGCCGGTTTTGCTGCGAGTTGGCGCGCCAGGCAGCCACGCCAGCCACGCCAAAAATCCCATCACGCTCAGCGACATCTTCTTTCGCGTGGGCGGAGCCGGGGTGGGACGCGCCGGAGTCAACCTGGAGATCGACAGCAACGACACCCTCGTCGATCACACATGGATCTGGCGCGCCGATCACGGATCGGGCGTGGGCTGGACGCTGAATACCAGCGAAAACGGCTTGGTGGTGAATGGAGAAAACGTGACCGCCTACGGCCTCTTCGTCGAGCATCTCCAGCAGTTCCAGGTGCTGTGGAGGGGCAACGGCGGCCGCGTCTACTTCTATCAATCCGAGATTCCCTACGACGCGCCGGACCAGGCTAGCTTTCGCAGCGCGCCGGGAGTGAACGGCTGGGCCTCGTACAAGTTGGCCGATAGCGTGACCAGCCACGAAGCCTGGGGTCTGGGCATCTATTCGGTCTTCCGGCGCCCCGGCGTGGTACTCGACCGCGCCATCGAGACGCCCCGCAGTCCGGGCGTCCGCTTCCATCACGTGGTCGCCATCGCGCTGGACAATCTGGGAGAGATCGTCCATGTCATCGATAACGCGGGAAGGCCCTCCTTCCCCGGCGCGCACAGGGTTTCCATGCTCAATGAGTTCCCATAGGCCGCGCGCGGCAACTCACCTTCGCGTCGAGGCTTGCGCTTATATCCTCTTGTTGACGGGGCTGCCCGTTGAATCCATGGGAGAATAGAAGCTAGCCTGCCGTGACCGGTGAGACGATGACCGAATCCCTGCCCACCCCCGAAGAGATGCCTGAGCCAGCCGCCGCGCCGCTCGCCGATGTTGTCGCGGAGACTGCTGCCGTGGACCTAGCCGATCCGGCCCCGTTGCCGACCGCCGAAGCCGCCCCAGCCGAACCCGCCGCGGCAGAGGCCGCCGCCGAGCCGGTTCAAGTGCCGCCGCCTACCCACGCAGACATCGCAGAGAAAGCCCCCGCCCCCAAACCAATCGCCGAAGAGCCTCCCGACGAAGAGCCTCAGGAATCCTTCGCCGACCTGCTCAGCGCCTTCGAGCGCAGCCACTCCCACAAGGGCCAGCCCGGCCAGCGCCAGCTTCAGGGCGTCGTCGTCTCGCTCTCCGCCGGCGAGGTCTTTCTCGACATCGGCTACAAGACCGAGGGCGTTCTGCCCCGCTCAGCCTTCGAAAACAACGCCGCGGGCGTCAAGCCCGGCGACAGCTTCCCCGTCTCCGTCACCGGCCGTAACGAGGAACACTACTACGAGCTCTCGCGCTTCAAAGTCGCGCAGCCCCGCGACTGGTCGGCCCTCGAAGCCGCCTTCGCCGAGAAGACGGCCGTCGTTGGCACCGTGACTGAAGTCGTCAAGGGCGGCGTCCGCGTGGACATCGGCGTTCGCGCCTTCATGCCCGCCAGCCGCAGCGGAACCAAAGACGCCGCCGAACTGGAAAAGCTGGTAGGCGTCGAGATCAACTGCCGCATTACCAAGCTCGACGTGCTGGATGAAGACGTGGTGGTCGATCGCCGCGTGGTCCTCGAAGAGCAGGCCCGCGGCCTCACCGCCGCCCGCCGCGACGCCATGAAAGAGGGCGATCTCGTTACCGGAACCGTCCGCACCCTCATGCCCTACGGCGCGTTCATCGACCTGGGCGGCGTCGACGGCCTGCTGCACATCAGCGACATCTCCCACACCCGCGTCGCCAAGCCCGAAGACGCGCTCGCCGTAGGCCAGGAACTTCAACTCAAAATCCTCAAAATCGACCCGGAGACCAGGAAAATCTCACTCGGAATCAAGCAGCTTCAGGCGGAACCATGGCAAACCCTCAGCCTCGCCCCCGGCCAGCGCGTCGCCGGCACGGTCACTCGCCTGATGGATTTCGGCGCGTTTGTCGAGATCGAAGCCGGCATCGAAGGCCTCATACATATTTCGGAAATGTCCTACGGCAAGAAGCTGCGCCACCCTAGCGACATGCTCAAGCAGGGCGACCGCGTCGATGCCGTTATCCTTTCCATCAAGCCACCCTCCGAATCTCAAGCCGGGCGCATCGCGCTCGGCCTCAAGCAGACCCTCGCCGATCCCTGGACCGAGGTCTCCCGCAACTTCCCTGTCGGCGCGCAGATCGAAGGCCCGGTCACCAAGCTGATGAACTTCGGCGCATTCGTGCAGATCGCCGAGGGCATCGAAGGCCTGGTCCACGTGAGCGAAATCACCGCTGCCAAGCGCATCAACCACCCAGCGGACGTGCTGCGCGCGGGGCAGATCGTCAAGGCGCAGATTTTGGCCATCGACACTGAAAAGCGCCAGATCAAGCTCTCGATCAAACAGCTCATCCCCACCGAGATCGACGAGTACATCGCCGAACACAAAGTCGGCGATCAGGTCTCCGGCCGCGTCATCGAGCAATCCCCAAGCCTGATTCATGTCGAGCTGGGCGAAGGAATCCGCGCGGTGTGCCGCATCGTCACTGGGCCGCAATCCGAGCGTTTAGCCGCCGAGGCAGATGCCAGGACTAAGTCGAAGGCCAAGCCCGAAGCCGCGCCCAAGCCCGATCTTTCAAGCCTCTCCTCGATGCTCAAAGACCGCTGGAAAGGCAACGCCCCCGCCGCATCGAAGCCCAACCCTTGCAGCGCCGGGCAGATCCGCAGCTTCAAGATCACCGGCCTCGACCCCGAGGCCAAGAAGATCGAGGTGGAGTTGGCGTGATTCAGTAGCCAAGTCCTTGGGAGACTAGCTGCGGTGTGGATTCGCTGTTGCATGGCGTTGGATCGGAAATCGGTTACTGTTGCTTTCTAACAATTATGTGGTCACTCTTCCGCTTCAAAACCTCGTTAGGGCGGGTTCTTCCGTCAATCCGGATCAATCCAGTGTTCTCTCTGGATTTCAGCCATTCACGCAAATCGGATTCGTAGACCGCTGGGAACTGCAAGGTCTCCGCCCAGCAATCGTCGTAATCGATCCGACCACGCTCAGATATAAGCGAATCAAGCGCTATCGTTGCGTTGAGTTTGCTCCTCTCGCGGAGCCTCTTGTATCGCTCTTCACGACGGTAAAGAACGTCCGCCTTGAACAGATCGAGGATGGGGCGCTTATCTTGCTGAAGTTTGGCCCGCACAACTTCGGTCTCTCTTTCCGTCTGTTTCTCAACTTGCTTGAAAACTTCCACACCCTTCGCGTTTCGCGTCCCATAGATGAGGTAGAAGTGAATTGCGTCCTGATCGGGCTTCATGACCGGAAGCGCACACACGTATTGAAAATTTCCCTGTCTTCTTATTAAGTTGCAATATCTTCTGACAGCTTCATCCTCGCGGTCCTCATGGCTGAGAGACCGAAGTTTGCGATAGTCGGGACCGAGAATCTCATCCATGTTGGTTGCTTCGTCGTTGAGGAAACGCACAATGAATGACGACATGAAATTGATTAAAACTTCCCCCGGCTTGATTCGCAACAGAGGTTCAAGACCGCCAAATTCTGCCAGCTTCCACCCCGTTGGATCAACAAAGACAAAGCCAAACGACTGCGGATTCGCGATGAACCTCACAATCTCAGAAGTGTGTTCTCTGAAATCCCAATTATGCGCCGTAATCTGAATGTTTTTATCGCTGGTCTTGGACGCAAAGGCAGCCAATTGCTCGAATGGCTCCGGCTTCTCTTCAATCAGCATAGCTCTGAAATGCGAAATCCTTCCTCGGTCTCGAAGCGATTTGTTCGACTCTTTCAGAACCTTGATGGCGATGCCAAACGAGGTGTCGCTATAGTCCGAGGACCGTGACTCCCACGGCCCCGCACAGCAATCAACGTATGAAAATCCGTTCCAAGAGGAGCCAATGATTCTCGTCGCAGCCTCAAGGTAGTGCTGAAGTGCAAAGTGCTTGAGTCCAGACTGTTCGCGTTCTGTATATTTGTCGTTCATCTTGCCTTGGATTCAATCAGGCCGTCGCGAGGATTGGCAGCTCGTCATACGTGAAACCGTCAAGTTCCCGTCCTGTCTCGTGCTTTCGCACACCTCCCCATTGCTTAAAAAAGAAAGGTATGTCTGCATCCTGGCATTGTTCGCGGATTGAACGGACCCAAGCACCTTTCATTCCACGGGCGCCGGGGCCACTCTCGCCGCCGACGATAACCCATGAAATCCCAGTGAGATCTACCCGCCCTAGATCCTCAAGTAAAGGCTCGATTGAGAGAAAGCGCACACTTGCGGAGGCCGCCCGCAACTCGTCGATTCGCGGCAGACCGTGCTTCCTGTTCTCGACGCTGACACCCCACCAAATATGCTGCAATTGCGAGAACTCCAGAAGATCGTCATTCAGTAGAACTCTCAGCCGTTTTGCCCGCTTCGTGAGCACCTGATAAGTATGCCAATCAGCTTTTTTCATGACTTGCGCCACTTGTTGGATATACGTGACGGGAACCCTATCGTGGAAAAGATCGCTCATAGAGTTCACAAAGACGCGTCGAGGCTGTTTCCATTCCAATGGAGTAGTTAGTTTTGACGGTACTATACGCAGGTCGAAGCCTTGTTCGTATGGGTGGCCGGGAACCCCTCTGAAGCGTTCGGCGAACGTTTCGGCGTAACAGTGCTTGCACCCAGGACTAACCTTGGTGCAGCCACGCACCGGATTCCAGGTTGCGTCAGTCCACTCGATTTTTGATTGATCGCTCATCCGTGTACCTTGAATTATCTACGATTCCGAATATCTTTGCAATTTCTTCGCCTAATAGTTCCTAGATGGTAACGACCATTCGAGCCTCCATTTTCCCAGCCAGGCGTGCGCCTAGGCCGCAATCCGAAGGCTGCGAGGGATTCGGAGCGCTAGAAACGCAATCAGGCTGGATTCACGCGGCGCCCGGCTCGTTTAGGCTCGTTTTTTCCAGTAACCGGGCCGCCGTTTGGCATGGGCGACGGCGACGATATATATCTCGTCCTGCCAGTCGAAAAACACAATGAAATACGGAAATCTCCGGAGCACAACGCGACGGGTTCCATATAAATAGGAGGGATAACGAAGCGGAGAGGCAGCGGCCAATGCGAAGCCAGCCAGCAGATCATCTCGAAACCTGCGCGCCGCGGGGATGCTTCGCTCGGCGTACCAGACTGTAGCTAGATTGGCCTCGCGCCGTGCGGCTTCGTGAATCCGAAGCCCCTTCACGGGCCGACAACGGCCCGCAAATCCGCCTCGACCTCTGCCAGCGAATAGGTCACAGCGGTCCCGGCCTTAATCTCCTCAACCCGCCGGGCAATCTCCGGTTCCCAAGCCGCAGCGATCTCGGCCTCGTCGGCATCGGCGTCGGCGCTATCCCACAGTGAGGTTGCCAGCAGAATCCGCTGATCCTCCGGCAGTTCGCGCGCGAATTGTTGGACTTCCTCGAAGGTGTGCTGCATAGGGAGATTGTAGCGCAAAACCGATCTGCCAGCTGCCCCATCCATGAATCGCTTTTGATTCAAGGGCGGGAAACCAAAATTTCTCCCCGCCGCCTTGCAGATAATCTTCGGTTTCCGGCGTCGGGTGGCCCCACTCTTTCCGCGTGTTTCCACGGAAAGAGTAGGAAACGACGGACCTCAGCCGGCATCCGTTCATCAGGATTAGCAGACTTGCGAAACGCTCCCTCAGTCGAGTAGGATTGAATCCTATTGGATTGGAGGTCGGCCCATGCGCACTACAAAGCAGTTCAGCATCACCCTGCCCCACGAGATGGCCGAGATGATCCGCGCCAAGGTCGACTCGGGCGAATATGCCTCGGAGAGCGAGGTCATCCGCGACGGACTGCGCGCCCTGGAGATGCACGACCGGGCGCTTGAAGCCTGGCTGCGGGAAGATGTGGCCGCTGCCTACGACGCAATGAAAACCGATCCGTCGCGTGCCCTCTCGGCTGCTCAGGTGCGCGCCTCGCTGGCTGCCGCCCACAAATCCGCTCTCAGGGCCGGATGATGCACACGGTCGTGTACGCCCCGGAAGCAGAGGCGCAACTGGTAACCCTCTTTTTCCATATTGCCGCAGCGGCCTCTCCCGAGATTGCCGCCCGCTACACCGACGCCATTGCCGATCAATGCGAGAGTCTCAAGACCTTCCCCTTGCGGAGCGCGCGGCGAGACGACATTCGCGCCGGCCTGCGCGTCTTCGGCTTTCGACGCCGTGTCAGCAGAGCCTTCGAGGTTACGGGCGAAGTGGTGACCATTTTGGGTATCTTCTACGGAGGGCAAAACTTCGAGGCGGCCTTCAAGCAATAGGCAATGCTGCAAGATTCCGCTGGACAGGTGCATAGACCCCGACTTTTGGATCTGGGAAACCACGAATCCCGATCCGCCTCAACGCCCAGCGCCAGCGCCGCTCGGCTTTCCTGTCCAATCCAATCGCATTACTTCAAAAAGAAAACCCCTGCCGTCGAAGCAGGGGCTTTCCATGTTGAGCAGAACTGCTTGCGGAATCTATGCGCCGCGTACCATCTTCCGGCGGGCCAAACCCGCGAGTCCCAGCAGGCCGCTGCCCAGCAGCACCAATGTGCCTGGCTCCGGCGTGGGGGTAGCAGTGATCCCTTCAGTCGTTATGCTGAAATCCAGCACCGCGCCGGTTGGATCGAGATCGACGTAAAACAACTCGAGCGAGTGATTCCCGGCCGCGACCGTCGCTGAGCTGCACAGAACCGGGGAAGCTCCATGGACGCCGCCGTCATCGCAGACGTTGACCCCATCGAGATATACGAAAGCCATATCGTCGGAGGAGATCGAAAAGCCGATCTGCTCCGAAGTCGGCGCGTTTAAGGTGCCAGACAGAATCGCTGCCTGGTAAAAATTCGCGTCATTCGGGCCAGTCCCGTTTGGCGCGTAGAAGTTGGGATTGGCGAAGGGAAGCGAAACCACCCCCATGCCGGTTTCGACAACGTCGGAACTTCCGCCCGATCCGCCGTTGTTGAGCGTGGGACTCCACCAGGTGAGCTCGCCGTCGCCCAGAACATCCAACGGAGTAGGGCCTCCCCCCTCGCCGCCGGGGTTCAGCACAGGCAGCCCATTGATCCCCAGCGCGCTTTGTACATAGTCGGAACTGTTGCTGCAACACAGCCTGCCGCCGTCCTGGTCCGCATGGGCGATGGTGAAATAGGTGATACTCAAGCTGTCTGCATGGGCCACAGCAAGGGGCGCCAAGACAAACGCCGCAAGCAGCGCTCCAGCCAGAATCTGAATACCGCGAATCCGCATAATCTTTCTTTCTCCTTCACAGCCAAGACCATCCCAATCGAAATGCCTGTGACAACCACGCCTCCGAGTTGCAGAGTCCCCCGAATACTTGGCAACAAGAAATCTTTGGGGGATGCTTCCCGGAGTGACTTTATAATCATGCAATTTAATGCCCATCACTGTTGTAGTAAATTCAACAAGTTACCGAGACTTATCGGCAATTATGTGCAATGATTTGCAGTCATTAAGGGAGGAATTTTCCATAAACCGGAAGAGGGGGGTGCTCCACCCTTTCCGCTTCTTTCTGCGGAAAGAGTGGAAAACGACGAACCTTCACTGGCATCCGTTCATCAATTGCTCCAGCCTTTAGCCCGCTCGACGGCCCGCTGCCAGAGCCCGCGACGCTCGGCTCGTTCGCTCGCATCCATCTTCGGTTCAAAGCGCGCATCGCCCTGCCGCAGGTCGCGCAACGCCGCCGGTCCGGCCCAGAAGCCTGTCGCGAGGCCGGCCAGATAAGCCGCGCCCAGCGCCGTCGTCTCGGTCACCAGCGGACGCACCACCGGCACGCCCAGCACGTCGGCCTGGAACTGCATCAGCAGATTGTTCACCGCCGCGCCGCCATCCACGCGCAGAGCGCCGAGCGGCGTCGTCTCGCTCTCGACAGCCTCCAGCACGTCGGCAACCTGAAAGGCGATGCTTTCGAGAGCCGCCCGCGCAATCTCTCCCGGCGTGGTGCCGCGGCGCAGGCCGATCAGCAATCCGGAGGCGTGCGGATCCCAGTGCGGCGCGCCCAGACCCACAAACGCAGGCACAAAGACCACTCCGCCCGAGTCCGGCACACTCGCCGCCAGCGCCTCCACCTCGGCCGAGGAGCCGATCAGTTTCAGGTTGTCGCGCAGCCACTGCACCACAGCCCCGCCAATAAAGATGCTGCCCTCCAGCGCGTACTCCAGCCGATGCTCGGCGCTGGCCGCGAGCGTGGTAATCAGCCGGTGCCGGGAGCGGACAAACTGCGTCCCGATGTTCTGCAACAGGAAGCAGCCGGTCCCGTAAGTGTTCTTCGCCTCGCCCGCCCGCCAGCACAACTGCCCAAAGAGCGCCGCCTGCTGGTCTCCAGCGATGCCCGCAATCGCTGCGCCGCCCAGGCCGAGCGTCGCCGTCACTTCGCCGACACGCTGGCTGGACCAGACCACCTCGGGCAAGATGCCGGCCGGGATGTTGAAGATGCGGAGCAGCTCCGCGTCCCACTCGCCCTTGACGATATTGAAGAGCAGCGTCCGCGAGGCATTGGTCACGTCGGTGACGTGCCGCTGGCCGCTGGTCAGATGCCAGATCAGCCAACTGTCCACGGTGCCGAAGGCCAGCTCGCCGCGCTCGGCCCGCGCCCGCGCTCCGGGCACATTGTCGAGAATCCAGGCGATCTTGGTCGCGGAGAAATACGGGTCCAGCACCAGTCCGGTCTTCGCTGAAACTGTTTCCTCTATTCCGCTCTCGACCAAAGCGCCGCACTGTGCCGCGGTCCGCCGGTCCTGCCAGACAATCGCCGGATAAATCGCCTGGCCCGTCGCCCGCTCCCAGACAATCACCGTCTCGCGCTGGTTGGCGATGCCGATGGCAGCCACGTCTTTGGGCTGTGCGCCGGCCCGGCCCAGCGCCTCCACCGCGCAGGCGAACTGGCTGGTCAGGATCTCAGCCGGATCGTGCTCGACCCACCCAGGGCGCGGGTAGAACTGGGCGAACTCGTGCTGGGCGGAGCCCGCAATTGCGCCCGCCTGATCGAAGAGGATTGCCCGGGAGCTGGTCGTCCCCTGGTCCAGCGCAAGGATGTAGGCCATCTGTGGTTCCGCCTTCGGACCCCAGTCAAACACGCGGGGCTGGGTGCGGGCAAGGCGGCGGCGCCGTGGAAGATTTCTTTCCCGCAACATCCAGAATCAGGTGCGTGAATCCGCTGGTCCTAGTTTGCTGCCTGTTCTCCAACCAGATCAGCGCAAAGTTGTAGATGGCTTCACTGCACTCGCCAAGCACGTTGGACAAAAGCAATCCGCGCCAGGGGCTGTCGAAGGCGTCAACGGCGGCAAATCATCGCACCAACAACCGCCCATCTTGCACTCGAAGGATTGACCGCACTGGGGACAAATCTTCATACGCGCCTCGGATACGCCAGGATACGCTGTTGAAATCGCCTTAAATGCATCGACCGGACCTTTCCAGTCGAAAAGCTGCGGGTGGATCAAGTGGGCCAAAAGTTCTGTTCCCTCCACAACGCGCGGGCCGGGACGGGCGAAGTAAGAATTTGCGTCGACCGCATACACCCGCTTGTTGCGAACTGCGGGTAGCTCCGCCCAACCGGGTTGACTCTCCAGACGGCCGACCTGTTCGAGCGCCTTCTCAAGATTGAACCCGCACGGCGAGAAGATGATGATTTCCGGCGACCATTGCAAAACTTCCGCCCAGGAGATACGCACGGAATCCGTCTCCTTGCGAGCCAGCTCATCCGTGCCGCCTGCGAGTTCAACCATCTCCTTTACCCAGTGCCCGGCGCAATAGACTGGATCGGCCCATTCCATGCAGAACACGCGCGGCCGCCGGGAAATCTCTTTGGTTCGAGCGGCGACTTTATCCAATCGCTCACGGCAATCCTGGGTGCAGCTCTCCGCCGCGCTCGACCGGTCAGTGGCTCGACCTAACTCGCGGATATTTTCGAAAATCTCGGTCAACGAGTGCGGACTCATCCACAGAATTTCGGGCGTGGGCTGGAGTAATTTCAGCACGGAGGCCAAGTCATTGCCCGACGTGGCACAGACCTGACAAAGGTTTTGCGTCAGGATCAAATCCGGCTTCAGTTCGCACATCAGATTTTCGTCAACCTGATAAAGGCTGCCACCGCTGCGAATCCGTTCAGCGACGGCAACATCGATTTCGGACAGGCTCATCTTCTCCAGCGCGAGGGCGGGCCGAACAACGACCGGCTTCCCTCGCGCTTCGGAAGGAAAATCACATTCGTGCGAGACCCCGACGAGCCGATCGCCGATACCCAAGGCATACACCATTTCGGTAGCAGCGGGCAGAAAGGACACGATTCTCAACTCGCTCATAGGGTTCGCTCGATGGTTAGTTTACCTTCCCCGGCTGCCCGCTGTTTCACCCATTTGCCCGCTGGGCCACCACCATGGAGTCGAGGATCTGCTCCGAGACCTCCTTGACCGAACCGGGCGAATGAGACAAGAAGAGCGTATTGGTTTTGTCGCTCTCGCCAATCGACTTGAGCGTGTCGAAGTACTGCGTGACCATCACCAACTGCATCACGTCCTTCGACGACGCCCCATCGACCACCTTCTGGAACTGTTCGATGGAGACCTGCAAGCCTTCGATGATCGCCTTGCGCTGGTTGGCGATGCCCTGCCCTTGCAGAGCCTTGCTCTCGGCCTCGGCCTCGGCCTTTTTGACGACCAGGATCTTCTCCGCCTCGCCACGGGCGTTCGCGGCTACCTGCTCGCGCTGGGCGGCGTTGATGTCGTTCATTGCCGACTTCACCTTTTGATCGGGAACGATGTCGGTGACCAGCACGTTCACAATCTCGAAGCCGAAGGTGGCCATGTCGGCATCCAGCTCCTGCTTGACCGCCGCGGCGATCGACGACTGCGAGGCAAAGACCTCATCCAGCGTCATGCCGGGCACGTGGCCCAGAATCACCTGCTCCACGTAGCTCTTGATCTGCGCAGTCGGATCGGAGAGCTTGTAGAACGCGTCGTAGACCTTCTCCGGGCGTACGCGGTTCTGCACCGAGATGGGGATGGTGACGAAGACGTTGTCTTTGGTTTTGGTCTCCATCGTAAGCGAAATCTGACTGACGCGCAGGCTCACGACGCCGGCTACGCTGTCGAAGAACGGCAATTTCCAGTTCAAGCCGGGAGTGGCAACCCGCTTGAACTCGCCGAAGTGAGTAATAACGGCAACCTCAGCCGTGTTTACGGTGAAGAAGCTGCCCAGAAAAAGAATCAGAACGATGAGAGCGACCGCTCCCAGCGGAATCAGGAAAATCGGGTCCATTCGGTTCCTCCGCTGCTTCATTTTGAAGCAACCGAGAATTATACGCGACTGCCATGAGAGCAAAGTCACACCCCTAGCCGGGGCTGGAATCCGGCAGTTGTGGATTTTGGACAAGATTTCACCAAAAACGCTTGCGCGGCCTCGGGTCTTTGGGATAATAATCGGTTGTTAACTGTCAGGATGCGATTTCTTTCCCTTCCAGACGATTCTGTTAACGGACCCATTCATTCAGGGCAAGCAGCGGGGGCTGCTTCCGCACAGCTTCAGCAGGAGTCTCGACCCGCGACTTCTGGCTGCCGGATTGGGCTTCGCCCCGGCGGTATCCGAGGGTCCAAGAGCGCCACCCTTCCCTAACCCAAATGCTCGGCCACCATCCCCGGAGGTTTCAATGAATTCTCTCAAGCATCTCGGAGTTCTCGCCATTTCGCTTCTCGCCGGCGCGGCAGCCGTGGCCGCTCCCTTATCCAGCAACATCTCCGCCTGCGTCAGCAACACCACCGGAGCGGTCCGCATCGTGACCTCGACCTCGCTCTGTGTTGCGGGTGAGACCGGCACATCCTGGGCGGTCGTCGGCCCAACCGGCGCAACCGGAGCCACGGGCGCTGCCGGACCGCAAGGCCCGGCGGGACCAGCAGGAGCGGCTGGCGCGCAAGGCCCTGCCGGACCAGCTGGCCCGACTGGCTTGACTGGCGCAACAGGAGCAACGGGCGCGGCCGGCCCCGCTGGACCTAGCGGACCAACGGGCAGTACTGGCCCGGCCGGACCTTCCGGACCTGCTGGCCCAACGGGCAACGCAGGCGCAACGGGATCGACGGGAGCCGCGGGCCCCGCTGGGCCGACAGGCCCTGCCGGCGCAACCGGACCAGCAGGATCGGCAGGACCGGAGGGGGTGCTATGGACCGCACAATACTTGAATGGGGACATCACAGGCGCGTACTATTTCGCGCCTAACTCTATTCTGACCGGCGGTCCAAGCGACACCTATAACGAGGCCTATGAGGTTGCGGACTCTCCGGGCGAAATCATCAATGGCACACCTTCTCCCGTTGCCTGCACGATGAGTTTTCTCAAGGTCTCTGGGAACAACTACCACGACCCTGGCGTCGAGACCGCTTCGTTCAGTGTCTTGAAGAACGGAAACGCGTCGTCAATGACTTGCACAGTGAATACCCCTTCCGGCGGCCAAAGCAGTTGTTCCGATACGACGGACACATTTTCCGTCGCCGCCGGAGATTTCATCACCATCAAAACCACACAGACCTCAACGACTCCGTATGTGATGTATTCGATTGCAACCGCGTGTTATTGAAGCTCAACGCAGAGGGGTTTGCAATGCCGGATGAGGCGCGCGCTGGGGAGGGATCGCCTCGTCGTAAAGGATGCCAACGGAAACTCCCTTGGATTCCTTGTTGGGGTTGGCTACGCCGGCGCGGTCACAATCTACAAGTCGGGATATACCCTCACCGTCAACATCGACGGAACCTTCAATCCCTCTCAGATCTGGTGGTCGAGCGGAACCGCCTGCTCGGGAACAGGGTATCTCAACGACGGACAAGGCGGCGCAGCCGGACTCCAAATGTACTATCACACCCTCGTCTGGTCCGGAGCCAATGACTCATGGTATGTGACGAACGGGACCGCGACCAAGGATGTAGTCACCTCCGTGGCTGCCCCCGGCACGGTCACCCATGTGATCACCAATCCCCCGTACGCCCCTTACGACGAATACAATTCGCCCGATCACAGCATCGAGAATGAAGGGAATGCGGACGGATCCTATGGTTGCTCGATTCATCAAAGCTACGACGGAGCGACTCTCGACTCGGTCACCGGCAATGGCAACAGCAGCGGTTACAGCGGCTGGACCCTGGCAACCTTCAGCCCTCAGACCACGCTTGGCTGGCCGGCCTTCACCACCTGCACGGTGGCGACAGGCCCGAATTACAACGGCCAAACCCCGGATGCCGCGGGAACAACGGGAACAGCAACCAACTCGTGCCTCGCCGGGCCTCTGGAGCTCCCATAAGCGCAATTTGTTGGTCTTGTTCGTTTTTTCACTTGCCTACGGCAGCTTTTCAAGTACACTCCTTTGATAAACTGTCGCAGGACGGAATTTCCCCAGAAAAGGCCGCCCGTCAGGAAACGCGTTATGGAGCTCGCGGCAGGCCGGTAGCTCCCGGAGGCATTGATGAAGAAAGGTTCCCTCGCTTTATTCGCCCTCGTAACAGCCCTTGCGATCTCCCCAGTCGCAAAGGCCGCCACTGACTCGTTCGACTTCACCTTTACCGACGGCGGCGTCTCCGGCTCGGGAATCCTGTACGGCACCTTCCAGGGCCCCGGCGTGTGGCTCCTCGACAGCGGAACCGGCACGTTCAACGACGGCTCCGGCTCGGGCGTCATCAATCTCGTGGCGAATCCCAGTTACCCCGGTTCCTCGGTCGACGCGGATGTTATGTTCGCTTACGACGATCAGCTCACTCTGTGGAACGGCCCCAACCAGTTTCTCGACGTGTTGGGCTTGGACTTCACCTACGGCGGCCTCGATCTGAACATCTATCAGAGCGGCGGTGGTCCCGGCACCGATGGCTGGTATGAGAGCAACACCAATGGCGACCAGCTCGGAACCTTCAACATTACCGCCTTCAACATCCAGCCGGCTGAGAGCCCTGAGCCTGGAAGCCTGCTTTTGCTCGGCACCGGCCTCTTCGCCCTGGCAGTTGTGGTTCTGCGCAAGCGCGGGCCGTCCGCACTGGCTCTGAAAGCCTGATCCAACTCTTTCTCAATCCTTCTCGGGCAAAGGGCGCGCAAGCGCCCTTTTCTCTTGCTCTCGTTATCGGGCCTACTGTTTTTCAGGCTTCTTCATCCGGTCGAAATCAATTCCAAACTTCGGCTCTTCGCGCGTTCCCTCAATGTGAATGGGAACCTCGGTTCCCACTCCGTCTTTCCTGAGGTAGCGGTCGGCCGGCTTCAGCAGCAATCCCTTCCATCCGCCCACCATCTTCGAGACCGTCGCATCGAGCTTGGCGCTGCCGGTGAAGTCGAGCGTGCCGCCTTCGAGGCCGTATGCGCCCTTCAGTTGAATCGTAGCCCCCGGCACGGTGTAGTCGAGCGCAGGCAGCGTAATCACTCCGCCCGCCAACTGAAAGCTGCTTTGCATCCGCGACAGGATGCTGGCCGGGTCGGTGGTCTTCAGCTCATCCGGCCGCCCCTGCCCGCGCAGGCTTAGTTCCGCGATGCGTCCCTGAATCTTCTCGCTGCTAAACAGCGCCTTGTCCAGCAAAAACCTGCCGTCCAGCCTCAGCCGCTCATGCACCGGCTCCGGCCCCGGCGGAATGTGGAGCTTGGTCTGCATCGTCACATCGCCGGTCAGCAGCACTTTATCCGAATGGCTGGCCAGGCGCAGAAAATCCTCGATCCGCGCCCGGTCCACATTCACCGTCAGCGCAATATCGTGCCCAATGCTATGAGGCGCTACACCGGCATCCGCAGCCATCACCCGCACAATCTGGCCCTGCGCGGTAAAGTGCGAGCGGCCCAGCGTCGCATCCACCGGCTCCAGCCACGTATCTCCATTCGTCCCGTCCACCCGCGCGTGGAAGCGTGTGGTCAACTGCATCGCATTGCCAAAGTGCGTCAGACGGAAATCCGGCGTCTCGGTCTGCCCATCCACCGTCAGATCGCGCAGTGTGCCCTGATAGTGCCCAGTTGAGTCAAGAATCCCGGCAATGCCTTTGAAGCAGGCCAGGTCGGCGTGGGCAAAGCTGTAGTCGCCGGAGACTGGCGTCTCGCCGGGGTCCGCTGTCTGCCACGGCCCAAGGCTCCCCGTGGCATGAATCGACCCAAGCGGACGGGGGTTGGTCAGTTCGGCGTCATAGCCCATCGCCCCGCCCGAGGCGATATTCGTCAGTTCGATTTGAGCAATCTGAAAATCCAGCGGCAGCTTGCCCGGCTTGTCGGTTCCCATCACCAGCTCGGCGCCGGTAACCTCCAGCGTATCCACCTCGAATCGCACCAGCCCCGCCGTCTCGCTCTTCGGCTTGACGGCCGTTGCGGACACCCCCGGCTCCTCCGCCGCTCCATGTTCAAAATACGGCTCAAAATGCGACTTCGGCGGCAGGTGGACGCTCAGCCCCTTCAACTGGACCACCGAAACATGAATCAGCTGACCCGGCCGGTAGCTGAGCGGCGCATGAAAGCGAAACTGATCCAGCCGGATCAGCGGTTCGCCTTGCCCTTCCGGAACCCCCACGCCGGCAACCTGTGCCGGCGGCCAGATGCGCAGCCCCTTGCCCTCGGCCCACAGTCCCTTCACCAGCGAGACGTGAAAGCTGTCCAACTCGACCCGCGCCTGGAAGCGATTCTCGAGACCCTCGACGATGCGCGCGCGCAAGAACGGCTCCGCCCGGCGCAGACCGAGGTCTACGATCACCGCCGCAACGGCCAGCGCGAGCAGCAATCCACCCGCAACCCACTTGATCCACCGATGTCCGCGCCACAACGATCTCCGTACCTCCGCCACACCCGCCTCCCGTTTGCCTATTATTCTCGCAGAGCGGCGGCACTCGAAACATCTCTGGATTGCTCTGCTGACGCAAGTCCCCGGGGTCCGCATTTTCTGAAGGCAAGGCAAATGCCGTAGACTTCAAAGCACGGATGCAAGCGCAGATTGAAAACCTCGTAGCACTGCAAGCGGTGGAGCTGGAGCGCACCCGCGTCACCCAGGCCGTGCGCGCCCTGCCGGCCGAGATCGCGCAGGCCCAGGCCGCGCTGACCGCCGCTGAGCGATCGGCTGCCGAAGCCTCGGCGGCCCTCAGCCGCGAAGAGACGCTCCGCACACGCCTCGATCGCGAGATTGACACCCACCGCAAGAAGGCCGTTCGTTATCGCGCCCAGCAGGACTCCGTCACCACTCCCGAGCAGGTCAATGCCGTCGAGCACGAGCTGCGCTTTGCCGAGGCCGAGGCCGAGCGGCTTGAGAATGAAGAGTTCGCCAGCCTGGAGCGCACCGAAGCCGAGGAGACGGCGCTCGCCGCGGCCCGCGCACAGGTTGAGTCACTGGCCGGCGCCCTCGACAATACCCGCGCCCGCGTCGCCCTCCGCCAGGCCGAGTTCACCCGCGAACTAGGCACGCTCACCGCCCGGCGCGAAGAACTCCGCCCCTTGATCGACTCTGAGCCGCTTATTCGCTTCGACCGGCTCTGCGGCTCGCGCGGCACCGGCCTGGCCCGCGTTGAGAATCAGCAGTGCACCGGCTGCCGGATGGGCGTCCGGCCTCAGACCTGGAACCAGCTTCGCGAGGGCCAGTTGCTCACCTGCGACAGTTGCGGCCGCCTGCTCTATTGGGATCCGGCGATGGCGCCTGCGCCCGTGCCGCCCCAGCAGGACGCCAAACCCAAGCGCAAAGCGGCCAAGGCCCAGGCGGAAGACTAGGTCGTATCGCCGAATGTCTTTCTGTAAATAGTTGATACATAAACAGATGTAATCATGAGCGACCGTAGCGAGGCGCAGCCCTGAGTCAGAAGCCACCCCACCCATCCTGTCCCATAGGGGCAATGTGAAGGTACAAAATTCAATTCATGATTGGGCGATCTGGCGGGATTCAAAGTTCGGAACTCGATAGAGGGGACAGTAGATATTCGTGGTTTCCCGTGGCCCGAAAAGCGGGATCCTGGAAACCCGGCCATCGGGAGCACTCTCGTTACTCGATTGGAGCGCCGGGAGGAATCTCCCACGTGTTGAATCGCTGATGAAGCTCCGTCCTGATCCGTAATTTGCGACCAAAATCAGGATTTGTTAGCGGAGCGGGAGACTCCATGCCGAAGATGTCAGAATGAGCTTGATTGTCTGGTAGCCCCTCGACATTCTGCGTGGGCGAATGAGAAACCGTTAGACCATCAATCGCCCGGATGCCTCCGACAATCATTCGCAGTACAGCAAATCTTTCCGGGCGGCCTTGCCGCGCGCGCGTTTGATTTGCCGTGCTGTATCTTTCCCAATCGGTGGAAATGGACCCTTTGTTCTCCCTGAACATTCCGGGAAAGGGTCTTTTGTTAGCCCGAAGGTCGCCAACTGGAAATCGATAGAAAAGGGAGTCGGAATCCGGTATTTCCTCAACTAGCCACTGGTCCATCTTCAGTCCACACTTACTCCGCTAACCAAATCACGAGATCAGTCCGAGCCTCCGAAGGGTCAAACCTTCCGGAGATTTCACTTTTTGGCTTTTTGCCGTAATAGGTAACAAGTCCACCGGAGGAGGGGAAATTGACCAAAAGAGTACGGTCGGCCTTTTCCCAAAAAAGGTCGACGCTCCCACGATCCGCTGGTCCAATCTGGGGTACTCCCATGCCGATCAAGCGGGCCGTGTGTGCATGAATCATTTGTCTGCGGAGAAAGCCAATGGCGCAAGAGAGTGTCGTCTTGGAGTATGGAACGAAATCGTCTGCATCAGTGTCGTTCTCGATTTCCAGAATGTATCTCGCCGCCTCTATTTCCTCCTCCATCGCGCGCTCCTCCGCATCCTTCGACGACTGAAGTGTGCTCAATTTCGCAATGAAAGGTTCGACAGTCTCCTCGCGGAGAGTGATAGACTCTGGTTCATGAAACCCAAATTTCCGAGGTCGTTGTCCATGAACGATATACGGCGAATCGGGGAAGCGGCGTTCGCTCCTACACTGATCTGCCAACGTTTCCAATCGGCTCATCAACAATCGCTGCCCCGCAAGGCGAGCGGAAGCCCGTGCCGACGATTCTCGTAACGTTTCCAATCGGCTCATCAACAATCGCTGCCCCCTATTCCTCTGAGACCACAGTGATTATCGGGGTTCCCGACTTCGCTGCGAGATCCCTCAACGACTTCTCCTTTTCAATCGCCCTGGAAACAACTCGACTCAAAGACGTCAGATCTTCTGAATCAAGGGCAAAGAAGACTGTTTCCGAGCGACCGTTGTGAGACGCATGAACTGCGAGTTGATGAAGAATCAACCCGGCCGAGACATTCAAATCTTCACCCAGGAAAACTGGTCTTAAATCTGTGGTTATTTGGGCCTTCCGGTAGTTCCTGCCATTTGCCCGTAAGAGAAGATTCCCCTTGGCAATTAGCTCAAGGCACTTTGAACCAGCCAACCTTGTGAGACGATCCCGCAGAACCTGAGCATCCGAGTCTGACAGCTCAATCACATGATCATTCTTGATCGTGTCTACGACAACTTGCACAAATTCACTTGTCTCAACATGATTTGAGTAAGCCGTACTAGCCACGTTCACAAGGGACGCAACGATTTCATCTAGGTCTGCGACTTCGGCGAGGACCGGTTCTCGACTCAACTGCGAGATAAGTTTCTCCCTGTCAAGGGTAGGCGTTGCCCGACACAATGCACGCTCGAGCCCCTCCAGTGCCGGGTCAGCCAGCCTCGTTAGTCGGGCGATAATGCCCTGCTCTTCATCCGGCACGTCAACGGATCGAATTCGAGAGATTGTCATTTTCTGAACGTAAACACCTTAACTCAGTCTCGCCGAGGAATCAAGTTGACGCATTTGGAACCCCGGTTTTTGTTTGCACAATCATACTAACAGAGCCGGGTGCCCCATCCAATCCCACCTGCTACCCTTTTCTTGAGCCTTACCAACCAAGGAGCAAGCCGTGTTGCGCATCTGTGTGGACATGGATGAGGTCATGGCGGACACGCTCGCCGAGCACATCCGCCGCTATAACCAGACCTTCGACGAAGACGTCACTCCCGGCGACCTGGCCGGCAAGGGCCTGTGGGAGGTCACGCCCCTCGATCGCCAGCAGCAGCTTCGCGCCTTTCTGGATGCCGAGGACTTCTTCGAGGACCTGGCCCTGATGCCCGGCTCGCAGCAGGTGCTGGAGCAGCTCTCCGCTCGCTTTGAAATCTTTATCGCCACGCAGGCCATGGCCGTTCCCAACTCCCTTGGCCCCAAATACCGCTGGCTCCAGCGCCATTTCCCGTTTATTCCGCCCAGCCACTACGTCTTCTGCGGCAACAAGTCCATCCTGCGCGCCGACTATCTGATCGACGACCTGCCCAAAAACCTGCTCCGCTTTGAAGGCCAGGGACTTCTCTACAGCGCTCCGCATAACCTTGCCGCCACCGGCTTTGTCCGCGTCGAGAACTGGGAAGAGGTCGCCGCGTACTTCGCCGGCGTCCCTTCCTGACCGCGGCCGTTCGATCCAGACGAAAACTGGTGTCTGCATGAAACAGCCCGTTTCGACCGAAAAGGGATATACTGCTCGGGGCCGGGAATGTAAATCAGAAATCCTGGCACAAAGGAGCTCTCTGGTGAAATCGACTCTGAACTATCTCGCAATCATTTGTCTCGCGGTATCCATAGCCACTCCGGCATTTGCGCAAGGCGCAGGCGCGGATACCTACAAAGCCAAGTGCCTTATGTGCCACGGCGCGGACGGCCTTGGCGCCACTCCGGCCGGCAAGGCCATGAAGGCCGCATCCTTCAAGGATCCGGCAATCGTCAAGGCCTCGGACGCGGAACTGATCGCCATTGTCAAAGGCGGCAAGAACAAGATGCCCGCTTATGCAGGCAAGCTGACCGACGATCAGATCACGTCCGTCGTGGTCTTTCTCCGCACGCTGCAAAAATAGCATTCCAGGCCAAAACAGGGAATCAGCGAAGAGCCTTGCCGATCTTGCCTGGTCGATGTGAGGGCAAACAGGCCGCGGGAAGGCTCTTCGATTTTGAAACGGTACGGCTTTACAGGCTGCGAACGGCGCGGATCGGTGAAAAATCGCGCTTTTATGTGATCCTTATCACAGACCGATAGGCCTCGATTCTCTAGTTTTACTGAAGGGCTGACGGGGTGTTTCTGCCATAAATGTTCCTGACTGGTTTATCCATTAACGTTCGGAGCGGGAGGTCGCGGCTTTTGGCTTGGAGTGACAACGTGTTCAGAATCTTCGGATTGCAAGCAGCGGCGGGAGGTGCGGACCATGTGCGCTGACCATCCCCCCGTACCCGACGCTTCGCGCCGGCGAGCCATTGAAATCTTCCTCGGCGGCGGCATCCTCGCCTCTCTGGCCTCTTTCCTCTACCCCGTGCTGCGGTACTTTGTTCCTCCCGAGGTGGTCGATCTCGGCGGCGACGAGGTGGTTGCCGCCAAGCAGGGCGACCTGAAGCCGAACTCCGGCAAGATTTTCCGCTTCGGCAGCCATCCGGGCCTGTTGATCCTGGGCAACGACGGCGCCTACCGCGCCCTCTCCGCCACCTGCACACACCTCGGCTGCACCGTGCAGTATCGCAGCGATCTGCGCGAAATCTGGTGCGCCTGCCACAACGGCATCTACGATCTGAATGGCCGCAATGTTTCCGGGCCTCCGCCCAGGCCGCTTACCGTCTTCGATGTCCACCAGCGCGGCGACGAGATCGTCGTCAGCCGGAAACGGGAGGCCTGACCGTGATCGCTTCTCTGATTCGCTGGCTCGATGAACGGCTTGATTTGGAAGGACTGATCGCCCCGTTCAAGCATAAGACCGTCCCCACGCATCGCCTTTCGTATTGGTATTTCTTCGGCGGCATCACCCTTTTCCTCTTCATCATCCAGGTGCTCACCGGGATCTTGCTGCTGCTGTACTACCGTCCCGGCGCCAACGAGGCTTACGAGAGCGTTCAGTACATCATGACCAGGGTGCAGTTTGGCTGGCTGATTCGTTCCGTCCATGCCTGGGCGGCCAATCTGATGATTTTCACGGCCTTTGTGCACATGTTCAGCGTGCTGTTTCTCAAGGCCTACCGCAAACCCAGGGAGCTGACATGGGTCAGCGGCATGCTGCTTCTCTTTCTGGTCATGGGCTTC
>Ga0187847_10000378_pt1 | contig 52017 bp, 47 predicted proteins | sample June2016WEW_4_10_FD_132458 | JGI IMG/M metagenome (GOLD analysis project Ga0187847, IMG submission 132458) | Peatland microbial communities from SPRUCE experiment site at the Marcell Experimental Forest, Minnesota, USA - June2016WEW_4_10 | ecosystem: Environmental > Terrestrial > Soil >...
CGAAAACAGCAAACTCGCCCCGGCGCGCCACCAAAAAAACAACCGCCTGCCGGAAAACCTTAACCGGAACACCCCACTCAGTCGGAACCGCGGGCGTTCTCACGCAGACACTTTAGCCCCGAGCGACATCCGATCGCTGGCTGAAATGCATTCACGCAGTCTGTCCCAAAGCAGCGACAGACTAAAATAGAAGCAGGGGCGCTTCCCCAACAGAATCGAGCAGACGCCAATGTTTGAAGTCACCGTGGAGTCCGGTTTTTCTTCCGGACACTACCTTCGCAACTACAAGGGCAAGTGCGAAAACCCGCACGGCCACAACTACAAGGTTCGCGTTACCCTCGCCGGAGCGGAGCTGGACCACGCCGGCCTTCTGCTGGACTTCAAGCTGCTCAAGCAGGTGCTGCGCCCGGTCGTCGAACGCATCGACCATCAGATGCTCAACGACCTCGAGCCATTCACCGTGTTGAACCCTTCGGCCGAAAACATCGCCAAATACTTCTACGACCAGACCAACGAGCAACTCGCGGCCATGACCCAGGGCCGCGTGCGTGTAAAAGATTTGACCGTCTGGGAGACGGATACCTGCACCGCTACTTATTACGAGTAGGCGTTCGCCAGCGGTTTTCCCGACGCTCAGTTCGTTGGGCTTGACTGCGACTTTAGGTATTTGTCGAAGGGAATCTCAAAGTCAAACAGCGCAATGCCGTCAGCGTCCCGCAGAGTGCGTAGAAGCAGCTTGGCGCCCTCCAGCGGGTGATCGAGCGCGGATATGTTGTAGAACACGAACCCCGCACGCGTCGAATGTGGTTCAACCACAAGCGCTTGGAGCTCGAAGGTGTCAAAGTCCGCATCGATCTCCCGTTTGCTGAGTTTGGGCATGGGCTTGATCTTGTGCGGTGCGGTTCCACCGGCTTCGCGTTCCTTGAGGGCCATCAGCCGATCCACATCCGCCGGATCCGCAGCCCTGATCGTATCGCCCGCGGCGGTGAGAAAGGTAATCCGCGCGTCGAGCAACCGAATTGGCCGGTCACCGTAGTTCGTGATAATAACGCGGATAGGCATCACGCCGTGGCTGAGATAATCGCCGCGGAAGATGGCTTCCTTCTCTTGCGAGTCATAAGGTTCGGCAGCGATTGCTACCTTCTCATCATCATGTACCACGACGGCTGAGAACAACGAGGCCGCCTGCACTGGAGGCGGGGCGTGGCTACTCGCCATAGCTGGCAATACCAGCAAAAGCAGCCATAGAGTATTAGCCTTCAGGGGAGTCATTGTCAATGACTGTAACACTAAATGAGGCTTGTATCATTTGATAATTAGTGGCAGAAGGGTAAATTTTCTAAGTCGATGATTCTGTTTATCTACAATCTGGCATTAATCGCGGTGCTAGTTGCGGGCGCGCCCTGGTGGCTTTTCCGCATGATTACTACGCAAAAATACCGCGAGGGGTTGCCGCAACGCCTGGGATTTGTTCCCTCCCGCTTTCGCCACGCAGCTACCGGATTGGTCCCTCAACGTCCCATTATCTGGGTCCATGCCGTCTCTGTCGGCGAGGTGTTGGCTGTCAGCCGTCTGGTCAATTCGCTCGGAGACGCCCTGCCGCAATACATGGTTGTCATCTCCACCACCACTCGCACCGGTCAGGCGCTTGCCCGCGAACGCTTCGGCCCGAGCCGCGTCTTCTATTGTCCGCTCGACCTGCCCTGGGCCGTTCGCGCCTGGTTAAATGCTTTGCGACCGCGCCTACTGGTCCTTGCCGAGACCGAGTTTTGGCCTAATCTGCTCAACGGCTGTTACCGCCGCAAGATTCCTGTGGCCGTAGTCAATGCCCGCATCTCCGACCGTTCCTGGCCGCGCTATCAGCGTCTGCGCTCGTTGTGGAGTCCGTTTCTTGAGCCGCTCAGCCGCGTTCTTGCACAAAGCCGGACCGATGCTGACCGGCTTGATGCTATCGGCTGCCGTCCGCAAGCCGTCACCGTCGCCGGCAATCTCAAATTCGATGTGCGCGCCGCCGAACAAGCCGCGGCCACTCGTCTGCTGAAATCGTTGGCAGCCAATCTGCGCCTTATTGTCGCGGGCAGCACGCTCGAAGGTGAAGAAGCGGCGCTACTTGAAGCTTGGCCGCGCCTGCTCGAATTCGATCCGAAACTGGCCATGATCCTCGCCGTTCGCCATCCGGAGCGCTTTGCAGCAGTGGCTGCGCTGCTCGACAAATCCGGCATTCCCTGGCTGCGGCGTTCGGATTGGAACGCTCAGCCCGCTGGGGCGTTGAAACCCCTTGCCCCCGGTCAAATCGTCCTGCTCGACACGATCGGCGAGCTGGCATCGGTCTACTCGTTGGCCTCGGTCGCCTTCGTCGGAGGCAGCCTCATTCCCGCTGGCGGTCACAACCCGCTTGAGCCGGCTCAGTTTGGCGTTCCCATCGTGATGGGTCCGCATTTTGCGAATTTCCGCGCCATCACTGAAGATTTATTGGCCCACCATGCCCTTCGCATTGCCGGCAATGCGGACCTGGCCTCAACCTTGATTGACCTGCTGCGCAACTGGACCAAAGCCGCTGCCATGGGCGCTCGCGCCAAACAGGTTTTCTCCAGCCACGCCGGAGCAACCGCCCGCTGCATAGACGCGCTCACAGAGTTGCTTTCGGCGGATGATAATACTGAGTAGAGCTCATGAAAGACACTGTCTCCGCGCGCCGCTTGCTCTCCCCCCTGATTCCGCTCTATCATCTGGCGCTCGCCTTCCGCGGATTCCGCATCCGCTCGGGACTTGAGCCGGTCCGTCGCCTGCGATTTCCTGTGGTCAGCATCGGCAACCTCTCCATGGGCGGCTCGGGCAAGACGCCGCTGACCGTCGCGCTGGCTAAAGCGCTAAGTCGACGTGGCTTGCGCGTGGATGTACTCAGCCGAGGCTATGGCCGCCAGAGTCAACTCGCCGCCCGCGTCAGCCCCGACGGAACCGCCGAAGAGTTCGGTGACGAACCCCTCCTCATTGCCCGCGAGGCAGGTGTTCCAGTCTACGTGGCCCCGCAGCGGTACAGCGCAGGTTTGCTGGCCGAAGCTGATGCGCAACAATCCGATGGAGAAAACCACCAGCCCATCGTCCATCTTCTCGACGACGGTTTCCAGCACCGCCAACTCTATCGCGATGTCGATATTCTGCTGCTCAATCGGCAGGACTGGCGGGACTGGCTGCTCCCGGCCGGAAATCTGCGCGAGCCGCTCGGTGCCGTCCGCCGGGCCAGCGCCATCGCGATTCCAGCCGACGAACCGAAATTTGAGGACGACCTGCGCGCATGGGGCTGGCAAGGCCGCATCCTGCGGCTGCGCCGTACAATGAACATCCCTGCCGTCAACGGCCCCATCGCTGCCTTCTGCGGCATCGCCCGCCCGAAACAGTTCTTCGCCGGCCTTGAAGCCGCCGGCCTCAAACTTGCTCTCCGCCAAGTCTTCCCCGACCATCACCGCTACACCGGTCTTGACCTCGACCGCCTCGTGGCCGCAGCCCGCGACGCCCGCGCCACGGCTTTCGTTACAACCGAGAAAGACCTTGTCCGCCTCAGAGCGCTTGCCTCCACCTTCTCGGAATCTATGCCGCTCTTAACCGCTCGTCTGCGCATTGAGATCGAGAACCAGGACGCCGCCATCGACTGGCTCGTAGGCCGGCTCGGGCCAGCCTCAGCTCTGCCGTGAGAAAATCAGAGCTTGCAGACCCACTCCGACTTTCGCTTGCTTGTGGTCCGGCTCGGCGCAATGGGAGACATTCTGCATGCCCTCCCGGCGGTAACGGCACTACGCCAAATCCATCCCGATTGGATCATCGACTGGGTCGTCGAGCCGCGCTGGCGTGCGCTCCTGGCCGCTGAAAGCAGCTCTGGGCAAGGCTCAGCGCAACCGATCGTAAACCGCCTTCATCTCGCCTCCACCAGAACCTGGCGCAGAGCCCCATTCAGTTGCCAAACCATCCATGAAATCAATGCCTTGCGGATAGCCATGAAGGCCGGCGAGTACGATGCTGTCATCGACCTGCAAGGGGCCATCCGGTCGGCCGTTTTGGCGCGGCTCGCGAGCGGTAAGCGGCTGATCGGAGAGGCCGAACCAAGGGAGCGTGGCGCGCGCTGGCTGTTTTCCGAGCGCATTTCGACGCATGGCACGCACGTCATCGAGCAGGACATCGAGCTGGCCTCAGCCGTCGCCGGCGATAAACTCGCCCCCGTACCTCCCTTGCTGCCCGTAGACCCCGCCGCCGAAGCTTGGGCAGATAAAATCCTATCTTCGAGCAACAATAAACCCATTGTTCTCATCAATCCCGGCGCCGGCTGGGGTGCAAAACGCTGGCCTGTCGAGCGTTACGCCGCCGTAGCTCAGTGCCTCGTCGCCGGCGGCTGCCGCATTCTGATCAACGTCGGCCCCGGCGAGGAACCGCTGGCCGACGTCATCCTCAGCCAGACCGCCGGTGCTGCCACTCCGCTCGTCTGCTCGCTCGCTCAGCTCATCGCCGTCACTCGCCGCATCGATCTGGCCATCGGCGGTGACACCGGCCCGCTCCATCTGGCCTGCGCACTTTCGCGTCCAGTGGTGGGCATCTACGGTCCCACCGATCCCAGCCGCAACGGACCCTTCGGCACGCGCTTTATCGTCTTACGCAGCCCGGAGAGCCGCCGCGACCACACCCGTCACCAGGCTCCGGAAGCAGGTTTGCTTACCATCCAGCCCGACGCCGTTCTGCGCGCCGCCAACGCATTGCTTTATCCTGAAACGGCTCTATGACCCAGCACTCGTCCACTCAATCCGACCCGCCGCCACCAGACTTCATCGCCCGCTGGCAGCGCGTGGCCCGGCGCATTCGCGTTCCGCTGGGATTTCTTACTGCTGCACTCTATCTTTTTGAACTGGTCCGCCGCGCGCCCTATCCGACCGCCGTCGCATGGAGCCTGGTTCTCGTGCTTCCCGGCCTTTGGCTCCGCGCATACGCCGCCGGCTACGTCAAAAAGAATCGCGAGTTGACCGTCACCGGACCCTACGCCCACACCCGCAATCCGCTCTACCTCGGCTCCGTGCTGATCGCAGCCGGTTTTGCGGTGGCGCTGCTCAGTTGGCCCGTAGCGCTCGCGCTCGCGCTCGGTTTCGCAATGATTTATGTACCGGTTATCGCTTCCGAGGAGCGCTTTCTGCGCGCCACTTTTCCCGGCTTCGACGGCTACTGCCGACAGGTTCCACGCCTCATCCCGCGCTGGACCCCGGCTCCTAACCCGAAAGGAGAGAGCGCCCCTGGCGCTGAAACGGGTGCCTTCTCCTTTTCGCTCTACATCCAGCACCGCGAGTACAATGCAGCTATAGGGGCTTTACTGCTTTATCTCAGCCTGCTCCTTCTGCGACCGCTGCTTGCCGCATGGGTTAATCTGCCGCGGTGAGCGTTCAGACGACCCAGGAGTTCATTTATCCCAGCAGTTCATCTAGCAAGGAGCCAGGCCGCCGGTGAAGACCTTTACGATCACAATCGCCTTTCTCAGCACGCTCGTTTTGGCCGCAGTGGCTAACAGCCAGCAAACCCCCACTCTCGCGCCGCCGCGCCCGGGCTTCACCTTTCCGCTCAAGCAGACCCTCACCTACTCGGTCGACTGGCGTGTCTTTCCCGCCGGAACAGCCGTGATGCGATTTGAGGCGGACGGCGACCGTGAGAACCTCACCGCCAGCGCCGACACAATCGGCGCCATCAACATGCTCTTCCACGTTGCCGATCGCTTCCAGTCCAGCTTTGACCGCGCCAAAGGCTGCACTTACGACTTCAACAAGCAGACGGTCGAAGGCCGCCGCCAGGTCTCCTCAACCCTCCACCTGGACTACGCCCAGAATCGTTCCATCTTGAACGAGAAGAACCTGGTCACTAAGCAAACCAAGCATGTGGAGTCAACCGCGCCCGCCTGCCTCACCGATCTGCTCTCCGGCGTCTACTATGCCTCGTCGCAGTCCATCGCTCTGGGACACAACTTCATCATCCCAGTGGTCGACAACATGCACGTCGTGCCCGTCACGATGAAGGTCGAAGGACGCGAGGAGATCAAGACCCCCCTCGGCTCATTCCATACTCTGCGCGTTCAGCCCACAGCCGACGCCGGCGTGGTCAAGAATCGCGGCAACATCTGGATCTGGTACACAGACGACGACCGACACCTGCCCGTCCAGATGCGCGCCCGCCTCTTCTGGGGCACCATCACCTTCCGCCTCATCGGCAACGACAACAAGTAGCCACGCACCGCCCGGGGCTTCTAGAGAAGCCAGAGTCGCCGCTCCACGAAGGCTCACCAGCCACCTTGTGCATCCTTCGCAGGGCACCTCTACTCTGGTTTCGCTCTAATTTCTGGGATGTGTCACCTTTTGGCCATCTTTTCTCCGCCGAGATTCATACCATCTCGGTCAGTCAGTGCCGGTTTAAGGCTAAATTCCACAAGTTCATCTCTCCTGGCGGCGTTCCATCTGCTGTCGCCGCAGGCTGATTGTGGTCCCCCGGGCCGCCACAACTACAAGCGGAAATCAACCCGGTTGCCTGAATCTTCACTTTTCCATGGAGGTTTCCGTCATGAGGCGAATCGTAGTTGTCTTGTCTCTTGCATTTTTCGCAGCAACCTCGGCTCTCCTGGGCGAGTCGCCCAGCGCGCCTGCAAGTCCATCTCCGCAGGCGGCCAGCCCGGCCCCGACTGCCAAAGCTGACAAGGCCGCAAAGAAGGAGCAGGTTCACCTCAGGCCGTTTTCCGCGCTTGCGTTCGGCGGAGGAATGTCGCTGATGGGCGTCAACCTGCAGGCTGCGACAAACGTAAACCGCTATCTGAACCTGCGCGGAACCGGTAACTTCTTCAACTACACCGCCAATGACATCTCTACCAACGGCTTTAGCCTGAACGGCACGGTAAATATGGCCACAGGCGGCGTCTCGCTGGACCTTTATCCCTTCCCGGCGCACGGCTTTCGCCTCAGCTTCGGAGCGCTCCTCTATAACAAGAACGAGATCTCGGCCGTCGGCAGCCCCACGCCCGGAACCAGCATTACTCTCAACAGCCAGAATTTCTATGCGGACTCGGTCAATCCCATCAACGCCTCCGCAAACCTGGGCCTGAATACGCGCCAAAAGGCCTTCACCATGACCACCGGTTGGGGCAACATGATTCCCCGCAAGCGCGGCGGACACCTATCATTCCCCTTTGAGTTAGGCGCGGCCTTCACCGGTGTACCCACCCTGGCTATGACCCTCTCTGGCGATGCCTGCACCAATCAAGCGGATGTCGCGATCAATGGCCCTTCTTGCGTGAATATGGCCACTAATGCGCAAGCGCAAGCTGATCTGGCTGCACAGCTCGCCAAGTGGAAGAACGATCTGAACCCCCTGCAGGTCTATCCGATCTTCTCCTTCGGCATAGCCTACGACTTTCACGCCAAGTAACTTCCAGCGCACAAGTCCAGCTAGGGCCGCCTCCCATTCGGAAGCGGCCCTTGTTGTTGAACAAACCTAACCAGTCCTATCTCGGCCATAGTGGCGGCTAACGCATTTTCGGAAATGATGTAGGCCGGAACCACAACCGCTCAGTGGGTTTTTCCTCAACCGGGGTCCCCGGCGACAGGTATTCGTCGCTGGGGTGGAAGTAAAACCCACATTTACAACTTTTGCGAGTTCACACTATTTTCGAAAATGCTGTGAGAGCCCAGAGCAACTTCAGATTAACGCGGTTCGGAACGACTCCATGCCGCACGTATCGAGGATGTCAACTGAGCCGATTCTCTTCTATAATTGAGCCGTCTCCTTAGAGCTGAATTGAAGGAAATCGGACAAGATGAATCTCTGCGCATGCGGAAACGCGGCTGAGAGCAACGGCTTACTCTGCCGCCGATGCGCCGCTTTGCAAGTTCTCGAACTTCGTGTGGGCGCATCGGCTGCAGAGATCAAAGCCGCTTATCGCACGCTGGTCAAAGTTTGGCATCCGGACCGCTTCCAGGGCGACAAAGCATTGAAGGACATCGCGGACGCCAAACTCAATAGCATTAATACTGCTTATGTGTTTTTGACTTCATCCCCCTCGATGGGAGATCGACAAGAAAACGAAAGAGCTGCGCCTCCGGATACAGTGCCCCAAGAGCCACCCACCAGCCAAGATTCGACAGCAGGACAGGCACGAACGGACAAGGGAGCTCCTTTTGTCAGTGCAGCCCGAGGCAGTTTCCCCTGGAAACTCCCAACGCTCAGAATTCTCTTCCGGCTAGCCCTGGTTCTATTAGCGATTCTGGTCGGCCGCTATATCTGGATCGCTTTCAACTTTCAGAGCCTCACCGGCGAAGCCTCATCAGTAGTTGGTGACGGCAAAGACAGCGTAATGAAAGAGTTGGAGACACCCAGAAGAAGGTTCCTGAATGCGGTGGAAGATGACTTGCGGAGTCTGGGCTTAAGCAGCCCGGCCCCGGCTGACCTGTCGCAAGCGGAGGAACCCACATCGGCAGCCAACCCGGATAACGAGCAGAAAGCGTCTGAGAGGCCGCAACCCAGGATCAAAGTCGCGCCGCATAAGGTCTATTCATACATTACGGTCGGATCAACCCAGCAGGAGGTGTTGGCTCAGCTAGGTACCCCGACGGCAGCCTCAGAAGATAAATTGGTCTATGGCCGGTCCGAACTTTACTTAAAAAACAACAACGTAGTCGGATGGAGAATCGATCCCGTCTCGTCTCCGATCAAGGTAAAGCTCTGGCCGGAGTCTTCAGTCGACACAACTTTGAAGTCTTTCACGATTGGCTCCAGGAAAGATGTTGTGCTGGTGGTTCAAGGAACTCCAACAGCATTCTCTGAAGGCAAATTCGAGTATGGCTCATCTGAAGTTTATTTCCAGAACAATCGGGTTGTGGGCTGGAAAAACGACCCTGCTTCCATTCAACTTCGGACAAAGCCCTACTAGAACCTGACTGGTTCAGGAGGGAAATCCGGAAGCCATTCTCCTCCGCTAGAAAAGAAAAACATCTTGCCCACCGCCGGGTCTGGTGGCCGTTGAGCCTAATCCTTCACACGATCGATCCGCAGCGGGAAGGCTTTTCCCATCTGGGTAAACGTACCGCTGATAGATCTCCGGTCGGAACTGATCTTGCCTTCAAACACCGCTCCAATTCCTTTGATGGCGATGGTCAACGAACTACCGGTGCGTGTAACCGCAGTGGTGGGAACCCACCCCGGACTTTGGTCGGGACTTTGCAGCGATGCGGTCAAACCGCCCTCGGTATTGACGATCTTGAAGAAAATATGCAGCTTGGCAGTGCCCGCATCCAACGTGCCAAGCCACGTTCCATCAATCTCCGACGGCGCCGCAAGCTTGACCGGTGGTTGCGCGACCGCACGCTTGAAGTTAAGTTCGAGCGATTGGTCTTGCGTCCAGGCGCCGTCGATCTCCGTTGCATCTTTGTTGACAGTGCCTTCGTAGCTCCCGCGGACAGCATCGACGACGAGACTCAGCCTGGAATCCTTCAGCGTGGCGGAAGTGACCGGAATACCGAGTGCGCCTTGATCCAAGCTGTCGAGTGTTGAAGAGAGGCTTCCGTCTTTGGCTGCGGTAACATGCAGAACCAATCGTAGTTGCGCGCCACCGGCGTTCAGCGTGCCTTGCCAGTCCCCGGCTATCTGCGATTGCGCACGGCCGAGCGGTGTGAGAGCCAAGGTGACAAGAGCAAGCGCCATGAGCTTTCGATTCATCGTCATATTCATCTTTCTCCTTACTTCGGCATGACTGTCCGTTGGAAAACTTCACTGCATCAACATAAGAGTGTCGAAATCCGGAGGGAGGCGCGGGTTTCAACCCCCGTATTGCGCCCAGAGAATCGACATGGGCTTTAGCCCCGGAAATAACTCCAGGATTGGGAAACCAACGCATTCCATTTCCCGAGCCGAAGGCCGCTGGCCCTACGGCAGGTGGTCACCCAAGCCGGGTGCCGGGTGCCCCATCCATTCCGCAGCCTTATCGCGGAATGGGTGGGAAACCACCAATCTCGTCCGCTGCCTGTCTATCCAATCAACTCCCCGACAATCTCCGCCGCGGCCTTCAGCGCCGCATCAATGCCCGCCTGGTCTTTCCCGCCGGCTTCGGCAATCTCCGCTTTCCCGCCGCCCAATCCGCCCACGAGCTTTGCCACCGCGCCCACCAGCTTACCCGCTTGAATCCGCTTGGTCAGTCCCGGCGTAACTCCAGCAATAAGAGCGACTTTCCCCTCCGCTTGCGCCGACGCCAGCACCACCACGCCTTCGCCCAGCTTCTGCTTCAAGTTGTCCACCAGCGTCCGCAACTGCCCGCGCTCCAGCCCATCGGCCCTGAGCGTCACCAGCCGCACGCCCTTCACTTCGACCGCGCCCGCCAACGCCTCGTCCAGCGCTCCGGCAGCCCCCTTCATCCGAGCCTCGTCCAGCTCCCGCCGCAGCCGTTTCAACTCGTCTTCCTGAGCGGCAAACCGCGCGCGAAGCCCGTCCGAAAGAGTGCCGCCCTCAGGCGCGGAGGCAACTTGAGAAACGAGCTGCGCCACTTCAAAGTCTCGCCGAAACGTATCCAGAGCGCCCAACCCCGTGATCGCCTCCAGCCGCCTAACTCCAGAGGACACCGACTCTTCGCTGACAATCTTGATCAGCCCAATCTCGCCCGTAGCTCGCGTATGCGTGCCGCCGCAAAGCTCCGTCGAAAATCCGTCAGCCAGCTTCACCACCCGCACCCGATCGCCGTACTTTTCCCCAAACAGCGCCATGGCGTGGTACTCGTTCACAGCCACGTCGATTGGCACATCTTCGATGGTCTCGACCTTCGCATCGGCCAGCACCTCGCGGTTCACGATGCTCTCAATCTCCTCCATCTCCTCATTAGCCACCTGCGCAAAGTGAGAGAAATCGAAGCGCAACCGATCCGGATGCACCGCGGACCCCGCCTGCTTCACATGCGTCCCCAGCACCTGCCGCAGCGCCGCGTGCAACAGGTGCGTCCCCGTATGATTCCGCCGAATTGCGTCGCGCCGCTCGCCATCTACCACGGTGCGCACATGATCTCCAACCGCCAGCGGCTCCTTAAGCAGAGCCTTGTGCGCCCGCACACCCTGCACCGGCAGCACGCACCCCGTAATCTCGGCCACAGTCGCATTCCCGTCCGCCGAAGTAAACCACCCCGTATCGCCCGTCTGCCCGCCCGAGTCGCCGTAAAAGCTCGTCTGATCCAGCACAACCTCCACCAGATCGCCAGCCGTCGCAGCCGGAACGCCCACACCATCCTTCACAATCGCCAGCACCTCAGCGCCAGCAGCAGTGAGCTGTTTGTAACCCAGAAAATCCGTCTTCGGCAGTTCCCGATAAGCCGGACTGGCAGACTTCTGGCTCCCACCCTTCCAGGAGGCGCGTGCGCGTGACTGCTCTTCCGCGCGAGCAGCCTCGAAGCCAGCCTCGTCGAATCTCAATGACGCATCTCGCGCTGCGTCCACCATGAAGTCGAGCGGAAGACCGAAGGTCTCGTAAAGATGGAAAGCCATTTCGCCAGGAATTAGCCCGCCGCTATAGCCCGAACCATCACCAAAGCCAGCGCCACTGCCCGATCCACCGCCGAACCCAGAGCCGCCTCTCGAACCAGCACCGTCACCGGAGCCCCTGCCGGAACCAGTTCCGTCACTGAAGCCTGCCCCAGAGTGGGCTTCTCGAATTAATTCGTCGAGCTTCGTAAGTCCCACCTTGAGCACGCGATCAAACTGTTTCTCCTCCGCCTCAACCACCTTGGCGACTCGATCTGCCGAATCCTTCAACTCTGGGTACGCCCCTTGCATCAAATCCCGCACGGCAAAAACCATCTGATAAAGGAAAGGCCTCTCCTGCCCCAGCAGCCGTCCATGCCGAATCCCGCGCCGCAAAATCTTCCGCAGCACATAGCCCCGCCCCTCATTCGACGGCAGCACTCCATCATTAATCAGAAACGTCGCCGCCCGAGCATGGTCGGCGATGATTCTAAGGCTGGCGTTGCCCACGAGCCCCGCCAACTCGCTAACTCGCCGACTTGCCAACTCGCCAGCTTGCAAACCCGTCAACTCCGCCGCCCTCTCAATCAACGGCGTAAACAAATCTGTCTCAAAGTTCGAAACCTTCCCTTGCAGCACCGCCGCCAGCCGCTCCAGCCCCGCGCCCGTATCGATCGACGGCCTGGGCAGCGGCGTCAGCGTGTACCCGGTTGTCTTGCCCGAAGCGTCCACCACCGCAGCCCGGTCAAACTGCATGAAGACCAGATTCCAAATCTCGACATACCGCGCTTCATCCTTACCAAACGGCAAATCGACACCCGGAGTCTCTGCCGCCTCGATCCCCATGTCGTAGAAAATCTCCGAGCACGGTCCGCAAGGCCCAGTCTCGCCCATCTGCCAGAAGTTATCTTTGAGCCCGTATTCGAGAATGCGCTCTTTGGGCACGCCCGCTTCAATCCAATAACCCTCGGCCTCGTCGTCGCGCGGCACGCCATCGGCACCCTCGAAAATCGTCACATACAGCCGCTCTTTCGGAATCCCCAGCCACTCGGGGCTGGTCACCAGCTCCCACGCAAACGCAATCGCCTCTTTTTTGAAGTAATCCCCGAACGAGAAGTTCCCCAGCATCTCAAAAAACGTATGATGCCGCCGCGTAAAGCCCACATTCTCCAGGTCGTTGTGCTTGCCGCCCGCCCGCACGCACTTCTGCGAAGTCGTCGCCCGAGAGTACTCCCGCCGCTCGGCCCCCAGGAACAAATCCTTGAACTGGTTCATCCCCGCGTTGGTAAACAGCAGCGTGGGGTCGTTGGCAGGCACCAGCGACGAAGAATGTACTCTGCGGTGGCCCTTCGACTCAAAAAAACGCAAAAATGTTTCGCGAATCTCGTTACCGCTCATTTCGTTCTTTGTGCGATTTTCCATAGCCTATTTAGTGTAACTGGCTGCGGAATGGAAGCGCAGTCAAAGAGTCGATTTGAAGGGTGCGGGCTTCAGCCCGTACATTACCCGAGCCAAATCAACCGGGCTTTAGCCCCTGAGGGAGGGTTTATTCCAATTGACCTGCCATGAGGGCGCACCGCGAACACGAAAGTCCGGCAGCTTGCGATGAATCGTCCTCACGCCCATGCCGTCCGGGTTGGTACTCTGGAATCGCAGGACCGGGAAGGTTCAACCGGTTTTTAAGGAGAGGGAAGTGAGAGAGTTGATTCCTTTACGTCAGCGCTGCCACCGAGCGAGCGCGGCTCACGTTCGATTTGTCCTGATGATTGCATTGTTGGCCGGTTGCGCGGCTCCGCTTTTTGCCGGGAGCGCGGCCAAGCCGGATTTCGGCCCCAACGTCCTGGTCTTCAATCCATCCATGCCGTCAGCAGACATCCAGCGGCAGATCGATCAGGTTTACGCCATTCAGCGCGACAGCGAGTTTGGCTCGGCGCGCTACGCATTGCTGTTTTTGCCCGGCAATTACCATTTGGATGTGCCCGTCGGCTTTTACACCGAAGTGGTCGGCCTGGGCGCAACGCCCAACAGCGTCCACATCGCAGGCAACGTCCACGCTGACGCCAGCCGGCCAAAAAATAACGCCACTTGCACCTTTTGGCGCGCCGCCGAGGGCTTCTCGGTGACTCCCACTGGCGGCACGATGCAATGGGCGGTCGCGCAGGCTGGCGTTCTCCGCCGTATGCACATTCTGGGCAATTTGGTTCTCCACCAGCAACACGGCTGGGCGAGCGGCGGCTGGATGTCCGATACAGTAGTGGACGGCAACGTTGACTCCGGTACCCAGCAGCAGTGGATCTCGCGCAACAGCGAGTGGGGCAGTTGGACCGGCTCCAACTGGAACATGGTCTTCGTCGGCGTACCCTCGCCTCCATCCGGCGAGTGGCCCGCACCGCCCTTTACCAAGGTCGCCCAAACTCCAGTTGTGCGCGAAAAGCCCTTTCTCGCCGTTGACGCTCAGGGTAACTACTTTGTTCGCGTGCCCCACTTGCGCCGCGATAGCGCCGGCGTCACATGGCGCGCGGGCTCCACGCCGGGCGAATCAATCCCCATCGATCGCTTTTACATCGCCCACCCCGGCGACACAGCCGCGGCCATCAACGCACAACTAGCGGCCGGTAAGAATCTGCTTTTCACCCCTGGCATTTACGAGCTTGCCGAGGCCATCCGCGTCACCCGTCCCGGCACAGTGGTTATGGGACTTGGCTTCGCCACGCTGCGACCCGCGAACGGCAATGCCGTTTTGGTCGCCAGTGACGAGGACGGCATCGTCGTCGCGGGCCTTCTCATCGACGCCGGAGCCACGCTTTCACCCGTGCTGATGCAAATCGGTTCTCAAGGCAGCCACGCCAGTCACGCCAAAGCTCCAATTTCCCTCAGCGATACCTTCTTCCGCGTTGGCGGGGCCAGCCTGGGACGCGCTGGGATCGACCTCGAGATCAACAGCAACGACGCCATCGTTGATCACACCTGGATCTGGCGCGCAGATCACGGCTCCGGTGTGGGCTGGAGCCTGAACACCAATGAGAACGGCCTGGTGGTGAACGGCGACAACGTCACGGCTTACGGTCTCTTTGTCGAGCATCAGCGTCAATTTCAGGTGCTATGGAACGGCAATGGCGGCCGTACTTATTTCTATCAATCCGAGATCCCCTACGATCCGCCGGACCAGGCCGGCTACTCCAGCGCTCCAGGGGTGAACGGATGGGCATCCTATAAAGTCGCCGCCAATGTGACCAGCCACGAGGCCTGGGGACTCGGCATCTACTCAGTATTCCGTTATCCAAATGTTGTGCTCGACCACGCCATCGAGACGCCCCGCACGCCCGGCGTCCGCTTCCACCACATGATCACCGTGACTCTGGGTAATCTGGGCGCAATCGGCCACGTCATTGACGACGTGGGAGATGCCGCAATCCCGCATACTCACATGACCGCCAAGGTGACTGAGTTTCCATAAACCACAGCCTTCCATCTTGATTTGCTCGATAACCCATGCCGTTGCCGCGCAAACCCTAACCCGGGAAACTCCGCGCCAAGCCACTTCCAAAACGCTCCGCGCTCAATCATGGGAGAATGAAGTGGTACACCGTTATGACAAACGACAACCTCGAAAACTCCCTGCCCTCCCCCGAAAGCATGCCTGAGCCTGCCGCAGAGGCGACTTCTGTCCCCGTCGCCGCGCATACGCCCGAAGAACCCGCCGACGAGCCGTCCGAGTCTCTGGAATCCTTCGCCGACATGCTCTCGGCCTTCGAGCTCAGCCACTCGCATAAATCCGAGCCCGGCCAGCGCCAGCTCCAGGGCGTCGTCATTTCGCTTTCCGCAGACCAGGTCTTTCTCGACATCGGCTACAAGACCGAGGGTGTTTTGCCCCGCTCGGCCTTTGACAACAACGCCGAGGCCGTCAAGCCCGGCGACACATTCCCTGTCTCCGTTACTGGCCGCAACACCGAGCACTACTACGAGCTTTCGCGCTTTAAAGTCGCCCAGCCCCGCGATTGGTCGGCTCTCGAAGCCGCTTTCGCTGAGAAGATCGCCATCGTCGGCACCGTCACTGAAGTCCGCAAGGGCGGCGTCACTGTCGATGTCGGCGTCCGCGCTTTCATGCCTGCCAGCCGCAGCGGCACCAAGGACGCAGCCGAACTGGAAAAGCTGGTCGGCACCGAGATTACCTGCCGCATTACCAAGCTCGACGTCACCGACGAAGATGTAGTCGTTGATCGCCGCATCGTTCTTGAAGAGCAGGCCCGTGGCCTCACCGCGGCTCGCCGCGAAGCGCTGACTGAAGGCTCAACCGTCACCGGCACTGTCAGTACTCTCATGCCCTACGGCGCTTTCGTGGATATCGGCGGCATCGATGGCCTTCTCCACGTTTCTGACATTTCCCACGCCCGCGTCACCAAGCCCGAAGATGTCTTCACTGTCGGCCAGGAACTTCAACTCAGAATCCTCAAAATCGATCCTGAAACCAAGAAAATCTCTCTTGGCCTCAAGCAGCTTCAACCCGAACCATGGCAGACCGTTAGTCTCACCGTCGGCCAGCGCATCACCGGCACGGTCACACGCCTCGCTGACTTCGGTGCATTTGTCGAGATCGAGCCGGGCGTCGAAGGCCTCATCCACATCTCGGAGATGTCCTACGGCAAAAAGCTCCGCCATCCCAGCGACATGCTCAAGCAGGGCGAGCGCGTCGATGCCGTAATCCTTGCCATCAAGCCGGAAGAGCGCCGCATCTCCCTTGGCCTCAAGCAGACCCTCGCCGACCCCTGGACCGAAGTCGAACGCAACTTCTCCGTCGGCTCGCAGATCGAAGGCCCCATCACCAAGCTGATGAACTTTGGCGCTTTCGTGCAACTCGCCGACGGCGTTGAAGGCCTCGTCCACATCAGCGAGATCACCGCGGATCGCCGCCTCAACCACCCCTCGGATGTGCTCCGCACCGGTCAGATCGTCAAGGCGCAAGTCCTCGCCATCGACCCGCTGAAACGCCAGATCAAGCTCAGCATGAAGCAGCTCGTCCCCACAGAAATCGACGAGTACATCGCCGAGCACAAGGTGGGCGACACCGTTTCCGGCCGCGTCATCGAGCAATCCCCATCGCTCATCCACGTCGAGTTAGGCGACGGCATCCGCGCCACTTGCCCCAGCGCATCAGCCTCCGCCGAGAAAACCGAAAAATCGGCAGAAGAGGCAGCCACACCCGCCGCCAAGCCTGATCTGTCCAACTTGTCTGCGCTCTTTAAAGATCGCTTCAAAGGCAGCACTCTCGCTGCAGCCATCAAGCCGGAGCCATTTAACGAAGGCCAGATCCGCAACTTCAAAATCACAAAACTCGATGCGGAAGCCAAGAAAATCGAAGTGGAGCTAGCCTGAGCAGCGTCGGACGAACGTGCGAATGGAGCGTTTTTGAGAGAGCAGGGCGTTAGCAGCAAGGCCAGTTCGTTGCTTTGAAAGGGCACGGCCTTAGCCGTGCCGTATTGCGTTGTTCTCGGCTGGCTTGTATTCGAATTCCAGAAAAAAGCTGGTGAAAGATATGATCAACGATCAGATTTTCAAGGCTCTCTTTTATCTGATCGTGATTCTTCTATCCCTCGCTGTCATTTCGTCTTTGATCTTATTGGCTGCAGCCCGCTACATCGTCTCGTGCTTAAAGACGCCCCCGCAAAACGATGCTCCGAGACTAAAGCTGGGGTTTTGGAAGAAAGTGTTTCTCGGTTTTCTCGGCGGACTTGTTGGCGAAATCACAGCAATTGCTATATTCCCTTCGGCAGAATCAAAGTGGTGCAGCGACATGTACGCCCAAGGCTCGTACTGTGACGGTCAGGGACCGCTTGTTTGCATCCTTACAGTTCCGCTCTGCGCAATTCTCGGAAGCTGCGCCGCCATTCTTTGGACTTGGTACAGCCTTCGGATTCGTGCAAATAGTCCTTGGGCTTCGGTGTTCCGTTATAGTGGCGGGAATCGGGCGGCAAATGTTGGGCTTGCGGTTGCCGTTCAGACTGTTTACTGGGCGATTTTCGCGTGGGCAATCTATGTTTTCACTTGCAACTTACTGTAATGCCCGCGTGCCCCTTCTGAGTATTGCCCAGAGCCTTCTCCCACCGCTCTCAATAAACCCGTGGAATCAGCCGCCACGTCCGTTTGCAATATGCATCGTACTCGCTGCCGAAATGCGCGGAAAGCAGCCTCTCTTCCGCGCCCATGCGCGCCACCAGCGGTGGAATCATCAGTGCCGCAAGCACCACGCCCACCTCCGAACGAAACGCCAGAGCCCATCCCAGCGAGCTGATCAGCAAACCCAGGTAGCTGGGATTGCGAATCACGCCATAAACTCCGCTCGTGACCAGCTTATGTCCATGCTGAATCGCTACCAGCCCGCTGAACCGATTACCAAGCACATAGACCGGCCAGATGCGCAGCGCGCCGCCGGCGGTGAGAAGTGCCACGCCAACCCAGCGAATGGAATCCCCATCGATGGTCCATAGCCCCATCCGATCTGTGTAAGCGGGGAAGTAGGCGATCAGGATTGCGATCACGCTGAAGGCAACCAACACCCAGCGGTTCGACCGGTCCTCCTCTTCGCCGGAACTGATGTTTGCGCCGGCGAAGAGCGCGACGACGGTCAGCGCCAACGTGGCAATCGCCAGGGCATCAAGAGCCGGATGTGAAAAGAAGATGGAAAACCCACCACCGCCGAGAATAGCGAGGCCAAACTGGAAGAGCACCGATGCGATTGCGAATAACGCCATTTTGATTGAGGCAGCCATGGATTCTCCGTGCGAAGCGTCCCCATCCTATATCAGGCGGGTCCGCAGAACATCCCCAACCTACATCGCAGCTCCGTCCGCCTTCACGGCCTCGCCAGTCGCGCCCTTTCCCAGCCCCTTCGCATTCATCACCCGCAGCGGCATCGCTCCCTGCGACTGGTGCAGCGTAACAATAATCGCCCCAGCCGGCTTCTTGCCTTGGCACTGGTAAGAGTGCGGAATGCTCGAGTCAAAGTAAACCGCGTCGCCCACGCCCAGCAAGAACCCCTGTTCCCCGTGGCGCAGCTCCAGCTCTCCCTCCAGAACGTATAGAAACTCAAACCCTGGGTGCATGTGCGCCTTGGGCTCCATCTCCTTCGTCAGCGGAACAAACTCGGCAAAGTATGGGTCCATCTGCCGGTCAGGAACCATGTAGCCCAGGCTCTCGAAAAAGTAAGTAGGAAACTCCACCCCGGTCTGCGGCAGCCTCACCCGCTCCTTGCGCCGGTGAATCCGGAAAACCGCCGATGGATCGCTCTCAAAGAAGTACGACAGATCCTTTGAAAACACCATCGCGATCCGCGCCAGGTTGCGTAGCGTCGGCACCACACGCCCCGTCTCCAACTGCGACAAGAAACTGGCCGAAAGCCCCGTCCTCTGGCCCAACTCCACCAGCCCCATCGACTTCTTCAGCCGCAGCCGCCTGATCCGGTCACCGATATGCTTCTCGGCAATCACCTGCGACGTTGTCTCCGCATCCACCTGCGACTTTTGCGTCTCTTCGCTGCGAACCACCGCCGACTCGCTCATAGACCCTCCAGCCCACGCGCAAATTCTTTACCCTGGGGAAATATTGCGCGCATCAACAACAATTCTCATCCTACTAAAGCCTCATTTCCCTAGCAATCTTATTTCTCTCTCTAACAGATCTCCTCCCGTAGGGGGGCGTCGAGAATAGCCCAGGGCTGGGGTCCCTGGCACGCGGTTTTTGTGTGCTGGGGTGGCAGGGTGAGACCCCGGATATGCGTCCAAATCAAAATCCATAACCCCGGAGGAGCCGGACGAACCCCACCCAACCCTCACGCGCTATCCTAAAGAGTCCGGTCGATCCAGCCGGGTTGCCGGGTGCCCCATCCTTGCGACGTACTTGTTTTTGTCGCAAGGGTGGGATTCGCTGCCGTTGATAAGATCGTCTCTGTACCGCACGCGCTATCCTAAAGAGTCTGGCCGATCAAGCACCATCTGGCCCATAAGGAAGAAAATGCCCGAAGACTCAAACACTCCTGCCGCACCGCAGGTGCCGCCAGTGGCCACCATCGCCACTCTCGACCAGCATGAAGGCCAATCCGTCACCCTCCGCGGCTGGCTCTATAACCTACGGGAGAGCGGCAAGCTGCTCTTTCCCATCTTTCGTGACGGCACTGGAACCATCCAGGGCGTCGCCCACGTCAAGAGTGTCCCGCCCGAAGTCTTCGAGGCACTCAAGGGCCTCACTCAAGAATCCAGCGTCATCGTCACCGGCAAGGTCCGCGCCGACAAGCGCGCTCCCGGCGGCTTCGAACTCGATGTTGAAGGCCTCCAGATTGTTCAGCGCGTTCCCGAGTCCGACCCCTATCCCATTACACCCAAGGAGCACGGCGTCGATTTTCTCATGGAACACCGCCATCTCTGGGTTCGCTCTCCGCGCCAGTCTGCCATCCTCCGCATCCGTGCTGAAATCATGCGAGCCGCTGCGGAATATTTCGATACCAACGGCTTCATCCGCACCGACCCGCCCATCCTGACACCCGCGGCCTGCGAAGGCACCTCAACGCTCTTTCCAGTCGATTACTTCGGCGATCCGGCCTTTCTCACTCAATCCGGCCAGCTTTATATCGAGTCCACCGCCCTCGCTCTCGGCAAGGTCTACAGCTTCGGCCCGACTTTCCGCGCTGAGAAATCCAAAACCCGCCGTCACCTTACCGAGTTCTGGATGATCGAGCCGGAGGTCGCCTTTATGGACCTCGACGGCCTCCTCGAGTTAGCCGAAAACTTCCTCTCTCACATTGTTCAATCCGTTCTCAAGAACCGCGCTCCCGAACTGGCGGTCATCGGCCGCGACCCCGCTAAATTGCAAGCCATTTGCCCGCCCTTCCCGCGCCTCCGCTACGACGTGGCCTGTGAAATGCTCAACCAGGCTCACAAAGACGGCCATCTTGAGGCGCCGTTCGAGTACGGAAACGACTTCGGCTCTCCCGACGAAACCTGGCTCAGTTCTCAATTCGACCGTCCCGTCATGGTTCACCGCTATCCTGCTGATGTAAAAGCCTTTTACATGGAGCCTGACCCCATCGACTCGCGCTACGCCCTTTGCGTCGATGTACTCGCCCCCGAAGGCTACGGCGAAATCATCGGAGGCTCGCAGCGCGTTTCCAGCTTTGAGCTGCTCAACTCACGCATCGAGCAACACAACCTGCCCAAAGAAGCCTTCCAGTGGTATCTCGACCTGCGCCGTTACGGCAGCGTCCCCCATTCGGGCTTCGGCATGGGCATCGAAAGAGCGGTGGCCTGGATCTGCGGCCTAGACCACGTCCGCGAAACCATCCCCTTCGCCCGCACCCTCCATCGCATCTACCCTTAAACCGTAGGCTAAAGCTCTTCGTGGCAGGCGTGTTTGGAGGGTACGGGCTTCAGCCCGTAAATGAACACCCCAAAATGAACTGGGCTTTAGCCGCTGAGGGACATTTCTGGTCAGTTTCGCCCTCAGTTCCTGGTCTTTTCGCTGCCCGTATAGCCCAGCCTGTGCAGCAACCGGCATACATGTGCGGGATGATAGCGGACGCCGAAGCGCTCCTCAATCAGATCGGCCACGCGAGCGCAGGTCCAGGGGCTGGAATCTAAGCTCGTTTCCTTCGCCAAAACCTGGTCGAGTTCCCGCATGGCATCCGCATCCAACCGTCGAGGTCGGCCGGCGGCCGGTTGGGCTCGCAACGCCTGGCTGCCCTCTTGCCGAACAGTCGCTCTCCAACGCCTCAAACTGCGCCGATCCACTCCCGTCAGCCGCGCAACCTCCACCGGGGCAAGCCCCTGCGCGAGCAAAACCAGGGCGCGAAATCGCCGCCGCTCCAACTCTTCAGGAGAGCCAGTTGGTCGCATGGATCGCCTCCGCAAGTCAGTATAGGGCATTAGTTATGCAGGAATGGCATAATTTCCTAGTTTTTGACTAATTCAGAACGTGATTTTTGCTTTTTGTATAGTGCATAAATAATGTCCTAATATTGAACCGCAGATTTGACCGCTCGGCAAATGACCTGAAGCGCCATATCGACTCTTCCTCGTGCGGCAGTAATAATTGCCACGCCAGCCTTATGCACTTCGTCCCTCCGACCCAATGAAAGAGCGATACGTTCCTCCTCGGCTACGCAACCAAATTCCCCCACCAGCCTGCCTTGCTCCCAGCACAAGCTTTTCATTCGACGACCCCTTCCTGCTCATGTAGAATTCTCGAAATCAATTTCCCCACTCTTGACCGGCCTCTAATCGCTTGTAAGAAAAGGAAAGACCCATGCGGATTTCGTCCTTCGTGCGCCACCTGCCCCTGCTTTTTGCCATCACATCACCAGCCCTCCTTCTGGCCCAGTTTCAAAAGCCCACCGATGAAGAGCTCAAAATGACCGCTGACCCAAAAGCTCCGGGTGCGGCCGCCGTCTACCTCAACGTGGAAGAGGTCGCCAACGATCCCATCCATTTCCAGACCGTCTACGTGCGCATCAAGGTGCTTCAGGAGAAAGGCAAGGAGCTGGCTACCGTCCATCTCCCTTACTGGCACGGCAACTTCAAGATTGAGGACATCAAGGCGCGCACCATTCACTCTGACGGAACCATTATTCCGCTAATTGGCAAACCTGAAGACCTATTGCTCTCCAAGACAGCGCTCGGCAAAGGCGATCAGATGCAGATCAATAGCAAGGTGTTCACGCTGCCCAGCGTCGAGGTCGGCAGCATCCTCGAATATCGCTACGATCTGCGCTACGACGACGACCATGTCTCGTCGCCAACTTGGGAGATTCAGCGTCCCTATTTCGTTCACCAGGCGCGCTACACTTTTACACCCTTCAAGGCATTCCTGCCCGGCGGCACCACCAGCATGTACATTACCGATGCTCATGGCGACCCGGTCAATGCCCTCATCTGGTACAAGGTTCTTCCGGCTGGTGTCGACATGAAGGCTGATGTGGCTGGAGTTTTCCGCCTTGAGGTGACCGACATCCCAGCCGCGCCAGACGAAGAGTTCATGCCGCCCCTCGATGGCCTGCTCTATCAAGTGAAGTTCTACTACAAAAGCGCCCATGACTCCGCTGAATACTGGGTATATGAGGCCAAGCGCTGGTCTAAGGAAGTGGATCACTTCGCTGAGCCCTCCAGGTCAATCAAGGAAGCAGTAGCCGGCATCATCGCTCCCGGTGACAGCGAATTGGATAAAGCCAAAAAGCTCTACAAGGCCGTGCAGGCGCTCGACAACACCGACTATTCCCGCAAGAAGACTGACGCGGAACTTAAGCAGCTCAAATTGAAAGTCGCCCGTCGAGCCGAAGATACATGGGCGCAGAAAAGCGGCTCCAGCCAGGACATCGCCTTGCTCTATCTCGCCATGCTGCGCGCCGCGGGCCTCAACGCCAATGACATGAAGGTCGTCGATCGCAGTCAGCGTGTATTTGCGATCGGCTACCTCGATTTCGACCAGTTGGATGATGACATCGTTCTTCTGAACAGCGCCGGCAAGGAAATTCCTCTTGATCCCGGCGAGAAGATGTGCCCATTTCAGATCGTCCGCTGGACCCATTCCGGAACCACCGGCATCGCCCAGGCCGATCACGTGCGCAACCTTGGAATTACCCCCGAGCAGGCCTATACCGACAACAAGACGACGCGCACCGGTGAGCTCACTCTCGACGAACACGGCGCAATCGCAGGACAACTTACCTTTGTGACGCAAGGCCAGCAGGCCATCGACTGGCGCCAGGCCGCCCTGAAAAACGACCAGGACGAACTGAAAAAGCAGTTCGATCATTCTCTCGAGTCCTACGTTCCTGAAGGCGTCGAGGCCCATGTCGATCACTTCGTGGGGTTGGACGATCCCGAGGCCAAGCTGGTGACCATTGTGAATGTCCACGGAAATCTGGGCGCTGCGACTTCAAAGCGCCTGCTCCTGCCAGGTTTCTTCTTTCAGACCCGCGGAAGCCATCCCTTCGTAAATGAAGAAAAGCGCCTCGAACCTGTTGATATGCGTTATGGCGAACAGGTGACCGACCAGATTGTCTACCACCTGCCTGCCAACATGAGCGTGGAAGGCGCGCCCCTGGATACGAAGATTTCCTGGCAAGGCCATGCAATCTTTGCCACCAAAACGGCTTCCGCACCCGGCCAGATAACCATCGCTCGCATCCTTGCCCGCGGCTTCAGCTCCGCCAAGCCAGAGGAGTACCAGGACCTGCGCGGCTTTTATCAGAAGGTCGCCGCCGCCGATCAGGCACAACTCGTTCTCGTCAAAACGGCTCCCGCACAGAAAGGGAATTGATAGGGTCACATTTCAAAAGCAGTGCTCTATGGCTTCTGTTGCATTCAGTGAAAGGATAAATTCTTGCGAGTTTCCGTTTTCATCCGCAGCCTTCTGTCGCTTCTCGTCGTCGCGTCGCCAGCCCTCCTTCGCGCACAGTTCCAGCAACCCACTGATGAAGAACTCAAGATGACCGCCGACCCCAAAGCTCCCGGTGCGGCCGCCGTCTACCTCAACATCGAGCAGAGCACCAACGACCCTTTCCACGATATGAACTATTACGCGCGCATCAAAGTGCTTACAGAGAAGGGAAAGGAGTTGGCTACTGTCCAGATTCCTTATCTGGACAACGGCGACGAGATTACCGACATTCAAGCCCGTACCATTCACACAGACGGAACAGTCGTTCCGCTTGTTGGAAAGCCTGCCGATTTATTGATCTCCAAGACGGTAACCAAGTATGGCGATTTCGAGGTCAATAAGAAAGTTCTCACTCTGCCCAGCGTTGAGGTCGGTAGCATCCTTGAGTATCGCTTCCAAGTGCGTTACAGCGAATACAAGGTCTCATCCCCAACTTGGGAGATTCAGCAGCCATATTTCGTCCACAAGGCCCATTACACCTTCACTCCGTGGAAGTCATTCATGAGGGACTCCGCGGACAGCACCGGCAGTTACCTGCTGGATGCTCGTCGTAGACCACTTAACATGCTCCTCTGGTGGACCCAACTCCCACCAGGGACCGAGCTCAAGAGGGATGGTTTCGGGCGTTTCAGCCTTGACCTGACCGACGTTCCTCCGGCCCCTCAAGAAGAGTGGATGCCACCCATCCGCAGCTTGCTTTATCGCGTTCTCTTCTACTACAAATACGCCTCAAACAATCAGGAATTCTGGGCCGGTGAGACCAAATTGTGGTCAAAAGACGTAGACCACTTTGCCGAGCCTACCAAAGCTATCCACGAAGCAGTGAACACTCTGGTTGCGCCAACCGACAGCGACCTCGATAAAGCGAAGAAACTTTACAAAGCCGTTCAGGCCCTCGATAACACCGACTTTTCCCGCAAAAAGAGCACGTCCGAGATGAAGCCGCTCAAGCTGAAGACGGCCAAACGCGCTGAAGACACCTGGACGCAGAAAAGCGGCACAAGTGAGGACATTGCCCTCCTCTACATTGCAATGCTGCGCGCTGCCGGCCTCACTGCGTACGATATGAAACTCGTCAACCGCAAAGAGGGTATTTTTGACAACGCTTATCTCAACTTCGATCAGCTCGATGACGACGTTGTTATCCTCGCCATCGGCGGCCAGGAAATCCTCCTCGACCCCGGCGAGAAGATGTGTCCCTTCCAAACCCTGCATTGGAGCCATTCCGGAGCCAGTGGCGCCCGCCAAAGCCCCGATGCCCATTACGCCGCTACAACGCCGCTTCAATACTACAAGCCGAATTCTCTCGTGCGCATTGGCGACGTTAATGTGGACGAACACGGCACGATCACCGGCGCGTTCCGGTTCATCATGACCGGCCAGGAAGCGCTCCGCTGGCGGTAGGCAGCGCTGCGCAACGACCTCGACGAGGTCAAGAAGCAATTTGATCACTCGCTTGATCTCATCCTCCCCGAAGGCATCGAGGCTCATATCGATCACTTCTTGCAGCTCGACGATCCCGATGCAGCTTTGACGGCTATCGTCAATGTTCACGGGGTGCTCGGCGCGGCAACTTCCAAACGCCTTATGCTCCCAGCTTTTTTCTTTGAGACACGCGGCGCGCATCCCTTCGTCGCTCAGGAAACGCGTCTCGAAACTGTAGATATGCACTATGGCGAACAGATCACGGATCAAGTCAGTTATCGGATACCCCAAAATCTCGCAGTTGAGGGTGCGCCTCAGGACGCAACTGTTGCCTGGAAGGACCATGCGGTTCTTGTCACAAAAATTATCTCTGCGCCCGGTAGCGTCACTGTTGGACGCACCCTCGCCCGCGCCTTTACTGTAGCCCAGCCAGCGGAGTACCAGGACCTCCGCGGTTTTTATCAGAAGCTTGCCGCCGCCGACCAGCAGCAACTCGTGCTTACCCGCGCCCCTGCCGCGAAAGGAAACTGATCATGAAATTCCCGCTCTCTTCCATTCGTCTCTCCATCGCCGCGTTGCTCATATTCGCCTGCCAGCCCGGCCACGCTAGTTGGTTCGGCAAGGATAAGCAGGATCTGCCGCAGTGGGGCCTGGACGCCGCCAAAACTCCCACGCCCACCTATGTAAAAGATGCAGCCTCTGTCATCCTTTTCGATGAATACCTTGAAACCGTTGACGACCAGGGCCGCGCCGTCGAGCGCGAGCGCAGAGTCAAGCGCATCCTCAAGCCACAGGGCCGCAACATTACGTGCAATGTCTCCTACGACGTAGACGAGAAGATCAACTACTTCCGCGAGTGGACCATTGCCGCCGACCAAAAGCAGTACCAGGCCCAGGACACGGACTTCATCGACGTGGGCGACACCAGCGTCCCCATCATGCTCTCCACTCGTAAAAACCGCGTTGTCCATCCTCCCGCCGCCGATGTCGGCGCTGTCATCGTCTGTGAGTCCGAGGAACTCCTTGAACCATACCTCCAGGAGACGGTCTGGGAAATCCAGCTCAGTATTCCCGTAGTTTTCCAGGCTCTCGAAGTAGACCTGCCCGCCGGTCGCTCTTACTCCGCGGCCTGGCATAAATTCCCGCCCGTCAAGCCCGTCGAGGTCGCTCCCAACCACTGGCGCTGGGAACTGAAAGATATGCCCGCGCTCGACCTGCGCGACGTAAAGTCTCGTCCTGAATGGGCCGCGCTCGCTGCCCGTATGTCCGTTCAGTGGGGCGAGGCCGCCGTTCCGGGCACAGACAATCAGTGGCGCGCCATCGGTCAATGGGTGACCACGCTGGAGGCAAACCGTCCCGATCCGTCGCCGGAGATCACAGCCCAAACCCAGAGCCTCATCGCCGGCGCGCCCGACTTCTACGCCAAACTTAGCCGCATTACCGAGTACATTCAGAAAAACGTCCGCTACTTCACCGTCTCGCGCGGCATTGGCGGCCTGCAGGCGAATCATGCAGCCGACATCTTCCGCAATCGTTACGGCGATTGCAAAGACAAGACCACCCTGCTCATCTCCATGCTTCAGGTGGCCGGCATTCATGCCTTTTATGTGCCATTAGACAACCGCCGCGGCATCGTCGATCCCGACGCACCCTCCTTGATGGGCAACCACATGATTACGGCCATCGAGGTTCCTGCGGACGTGCAGGATCCGCGCCTCAAAGCCATTGTCAAAGCCAAGGACGGCAAGCGCTACCTCATCTTCGACCCCACCGACGAGCGCACTCCACTCGGCAATCTCCCCTCTGAGGAGCAAGGCGCTTACGGCACCCTTGCCGCCGGAGCTTCCAGCCAAATCATCGTTCTCCCGGTCCTTGATCCCGACGCCAACGGCACGGAGCGCAAAGGTGTCTTCACCCTCGCGCCCGATGGAACTCTGACCGGCTCCGTAGACAGCGCTTCAATTGGCCCCAAAGGCGGCGACCTGCGCACCGTTCTCAAGTACACCGACGATAAAGAGCGCCGCGAGTATTGGGAGAAGTCTGTGGCTTACACCCTTCCCGGCGTCACGCTCGACGAATTTCAATTCATCGAGCCCCCAGCCCTCGACAAGCCCCTCGAATTTCACTACAAGGTGACAGCTCACCAATACTCCCATCAGGCCGGTTCGCTCCTGCTGGTGCGCCCCCGCGTGGTTGGCTCCTTTGCTCTGCCCTTCGACGACAAGCCACGCATCTATCCCATCGACCTTGACGCCACCGGCCGCTGGCGCGACAGCTTCGACATCACCATCCCTCCCGGCTATGTCATCGATGAAACTCCAGACCCCGTCAGCATCGACGTTGGCTTTGCCAGCTACCATTCTGCGACCACTGCCAAAGCCAATCTCCTCCATTACGAGCGCGAGTACATCGTCCGCCAGGTTGAGATTCCTCCCGCCAAAGCCGCCGACTTCCGCCTGCTTGAGTCCACCATTCTCGCCGACGAAAAGGACTCCGCCGTTCTCAAAAAGCAGTAACCAGAAGGCAAACCTTCATCGCGCTCAGCAATGCGGGTGCCCCAGGTCCCTCGCATTTGGGGACCTGGGAATCCACCCACATCGTTTACCCTTATCAAGTCATGATTCGCTGGCTTGTCATCGGAATTGGCGACATCGCGCGCCGTCGCATCATCCCGGCCATTCTCGCCGAGCAGCGCAGCCACCTGCAGGCGTTCGTCACACGCGACCCGCACAAGGCCGCCGCATATCCCGGCGTCGAGGTCTTCACCAATCTCGAAGTTGCTCTCCTCACCACCCCGATTGACGCCGTCTACGTTGCCTCGCCGGTCTTTCTTCATGCGCCCCAAACCATTGCCTGCCTTCGCGCAGGCAAGCACGTCCTCTGCGAAAAACCCACTGCGATGAACCTCGCCGATGCGCAGTCCATGGTTGCCGCGGCCCGCGCTCATCAGCGGCTCTTCTCCGTCGCCTACTACCGCAGATTCTTTCCCAAGCTCATTCGCGCCCGACAACTCATGCTCGAAGGTGCCATCGGCCGGCCCGTTTTCGCCGAAGCAAACTGTCATAGTTGGCTGAAAAACGACGATCCGAATTGGACTAGAAAATGGCTTTTCGATCCAGCCATGGCCGGGGGCGGCCCGCTTTTCGACATCGCCTGCCATCGCATTGATGCCCTGAACTTCCTCTTTGGCGAGCCGTGCCGCTCCACCGGCTTTCTTTCCAGCGCTTTTCATTCCATGGCTGTCGAAGATGCGGCCACCGTGCTCGTTCAATACGAGCGCGGCGTCCATGCCACAGTTGACGTGCGCTGGAACTCGCACATTGAGCGCGACCAGTTTCGCGTGATCGGAACCGACGGCGAGATGATCCTTGATCCTCTCAGCGGCCCGATGCTCCGCGTTGGCGACGTGCAGGAGTCGCTCCCCAGGCACTCCAACGCGCATTACCCATGCATTGAAAACTTCGTCTCCGCCATTCTCGATGGAGCGCCTCTCGCCTGCACCGGCGATGAGGCTCTGTGGACCGACCGCGTCACTCATTCCGTTCTCCTCGCCAACCAACCCTAAAATGATTCGCTCTGAATCCAGCTTTGTCTCCGCGCATCCATACACCCATGAGCCATTCTCTTTTTTCTCCGCTCCAACTTCGTTCAGTCAGCTTTCCCAATCGCATCGGCGTCACGCCGATGTGCCAGTATTCCTCGCAAGACGGCTTCGCTACAGATTGGCACCTCGTCCATCTCGGCTGCCGCGCGCAAGGAGGCGCTGGCCTAGTCATTCTCGAAGCCGCAGCTATTGTTCCGGAGGGTCGCATCTCTCCCGGCGATCTCGGTATTTGGAGCGACGAACACATCCCGGCACTCGAGCGCATTGTTCAGTTCATTCACTCGCAAGGCGCTTGCGCGGCAATTCAACTGGCTCACGCCGGACGCAAGGCCAGCACGAAGATTCCTTTCTCTGGATCAGGTCCGCTCTCAGCCGCCGATGGCGCCTGGCAGGTGGTCGCGCCCAGCCCATTACCCTTCGCGCCCGGTTACGCCTCGCCCAAGTCTCTCGATCAGGCCAGCATCACGGCCATAATCGATGCCTTTGCCCAAGCTGCTCGCCGCGCGCACAATGCCGGTTTCGACATCGTTGAGATTCACGCTGCGCACGGTTATCTGCTCCACCAATTTCTATCTCCTCTTGCCAATCAGCGCACCGATTCTTACGGCGGAAGTTTTCAAAATCGCGCTCGTCTGGCCTTGCAGGTGGTGGACGCTGTCCGCGCCCAATGGCCCGCCCATCTGCCGCTCTTTGTTCGCATCTCCGCCACCGACTGGGTTCCCGGCGGCTGGTCCGTCGACGAATCCGTCCAGCTTTCTATGCTCTTTCGCGAGCATGGCGTTGATCTAGTCGATGTTTCCTCTGGTGGCCAGGTTCCCAACGCCCAGATCCCCGCAGTTCCCGGATTTCAGGTAGAGTTTGCCGCCAGAATCCGTCGCGAAGCATCCATTCCCACTGCTGCCGTTGGCCTGATTACTGACCCCGTCCAAGCGGATACCATCGTTGCCCGAGGCGAAGCCGATCTCATTCTCCTCGGCCGCGAACTGCTGCGCGATCCTTACTGGCCGCTCCATGCCGCGGCCGTTCTCGCTGAGCCCGTCAGTTGGCCGCCGCAATATCTGCGCGCTGCGCCCTCCAATTCCACCGCACGCTCTCACATCACCCGCCCTGAAAAGGCGACCTAAACAGCCGCGGACCTGAGCAGATTTCTCGTCGATTCGCATCCGCGCCCCGCGCCGTTCCCCGACAAACTGCGGCCGCTCCACCGATTTTGCTTCGCAAATAGTGCAAATTGTGGCCTATACTGCCTCTAGAGCAGGGTCTTCACCACGGTCGCGGTACCCTCCTCGTCTTCTCCATGGCTATGCAACTACACACGAATCGCGCCCCCGATTCACCCGTAATACCTGACCGTCTCTACTTCAAGATCGGCGATGTAGCCCGAATCTGCAAAGTTGAAACCTATGTCTTGCGCTTTTGGGAGACGCAGTTTCCGCAGCTTAAACCCAACAAGAGCGGAACCGGCCAGCGGCTCTACCGGCGTCATGATGTCGAGCTGGCCTTGAAGATCAAACACCTGGTCCACACCGAGGGCTATACGCTCTCTGGCGCACGCCAGGCCCTCGAGCAAGGCCATCGCCAACATAGTCCCCAGCCGGAACCGCAACCTGATCCTCAGTCTCGGTTGCCGCTCGCCGTCGTCGGCGAAACCCAGCCTATCTCTAGTCAAACGGATGACGTTGCTTCGACCATCGCACACGCGCGCGCTGAACTTCGCGAGATCGCCAGCCTCCTCGCCGCGCCCGAGCCCCAGCCGCCGCGTCGCCGTGCTCGTCTGGCCACCATGCCATCCACGTCAGGTTCGCTCTTCCCGCCGTTTTGATCCGCCAAATCGCTGATTTGGGATCTGCGCGAAGCGGAGGCTATTTCGCTGCATTTTTCAAATGTCTTTCCGAGCCGCTATTGCCTCACTTCGCCCGCTCGAAAGTGAGTGAAGCGGAGTTGATGCAGTAGCGCAGTCCGGTGGGCCGCGGACCGTCAGGGAAGACGTGGCCCAAATGCCCGCCGCAGCGGGCGCATGTGACTTCGACGCGCCGCATGCCCAGGCTCGTGTCTTCATGCTCGCTGACGGCTTTGGACTCCGCAGGCAGCATAAAGCTCGGCCAGCCGCAGCCAGAGTCGAACTTCGCCCCGCTCAGAAACAGCAGCGCGCCGCATCCCGCGCAATGGTAGTTTCCTGTCTCGTGGTTCTCTGTGAGGACGCCCGTGAATGGCCGCTCGGTGCCTTTTTCACGCAGCACCCTGTACTGCTCCGGCGTAAGTCGCGCGCGCCATTCGGCCTCTGTGTGTGGAATGGGTTCCTGCGTCTCGCTCGCTTTGCCTGCTTCGCTCATCGAGTGCCTCTCTACGCGGGTTGGATGCGCTCGACCACTGGAACGGAGCAGAACTTCAGACCTCCGCCACCACTTCAATCTCCACCAGCACATCTTTGGGCAAGCGGGAGACTTCCACCGTGGTCCGTGCCGGAGGCGTAACGCCTTTCGGGCCAAGATAGGCTCCGTAGACCGCATTCATGGCCGCAAAATCGTTGAAGTCTTTGAGGAAGACGGTCGTCTTCACTGCCTTTGCGAGGCTTGTTCCCGCTGCTTCCAGAATCGCCTTGAGGTTTTCCAACACGCGTGTGGTCTGCTCAGTGATGCCGCTGGCGACGACCTGCTGTGTAGCCGGGTCCAGCGCAATCTGGCCGGCAGTGAAGACAAGATTTCCCGCGCGCACAGCCTGCGAATAAGGGCCGATTGCGGCAGGAGCCGAGGATGTTGCAATCACGTGTTTGCTCATGCCTAAATTGTAGCCGGGGGAACAAGCCAAAAATCTCAATGCCACACCGCGAGAAGACCGCCGCTCACCATCAGCGCCGCTAGCCAATAGCCCAAGTTGATCGCCAACAGTTTGAAGGAGCGCTGTTCGTAAATCGTCTCCGCAAAAAGTGGTGCCGCAATGAAGCCCAGCCAGCAGATGAACCCGATGAAAGCGCCGCAGCCAATTGTCGTCGAGCCTGACCAAATCACCACATGCGCCAGAATGAACGAAAGAATCAGCCCGCCGATGAACGACGAGATCATCCCGACAACCGCACCCTTAGGCCGCTCGCCCTTCTTGTGGCCGGTCAGCGCCATCCACGGCTTGGCAAAGAACAGCGAATACCAGAGCGCGCCCAGTATCCATTGATACAGTGCAGCAACCAGTATTGCCAGGTGATTGAAGTGCAGATGATGCATTGAATATCCTCCGTCGCGAACCAGGGTCGCGTTGTTGATGTTGCTGTGGACAGGAATGTTGTGTCAAGCAGAATCGCAGAGCGGAGGTGCAAATGGATAGCATGCCGTTCGAGAGGAGCAAACTTTCGTCGTTGCGAGCTTGCCAACTCGCCATTCCCGCGAAGCAGGGCTAACTTGCCACACTTATCAAAACCTCTCCATATCGCGCGGTCGCCCAGACCTTTCAGCTTGCGGTCCTCACCCTCGGCGCGTCACACTGAGAAGCAGAATGATTTCCCCATTGTCCATAGGAATCTCTGCCGGCCTTGGCGCAACCGCCGGACTCGGCCTCGCGGCGGGCGGTTTTGCATATGCTGCACTATGGCCCGCATCGCGGCTCTTCGGTTCTGCGCTGATTGCGCCGCCGCATCCTGGCGAGCTTGCCCTCACCTTCGACGACGGTCCCAATCCCGCATGGACTCCTCGCCTGCTCGACATCCTGGCCCGCCGCGAAGTGCATGCGACCTTTTTTCTCGTCGGCCGTTACGCACAGGCAGAGCCAGCGCTGGTGCAGCTGATCGTCGCCGCAGGGCACCAGATCGGAAATCACTCCTGGAGCCATCTCAATTTAGCCCTGGCGTCTGCCAGCCGCATCGAAGAGCAGATCTCTCGCACCAGCCAGACTCTCGAACAGATCACAGGCGCTCCAGTCCGCTTATTTCGTCCGCCTTTTGGCGCGCGCCGTCCCGAAGTTCTGCGCATCGCACGACGACTCGGTTTGATTCCCGTTCTCTGGAACGCCATGACCACTGACTGGAAAAATCCTTCCGGCGACGCCATCGCCAACCGGCTTAGCAGCAGAATAAACCGCCTTTACCGTCGAGGCCATGCAGCCAACATCGTACTCCACGACGGAAACCACCTGGACCCCGCCGCCAACCGCGCACCATCCATCGCCGCCGCCGCACAGCTCATCGCCCGCTACCAACCAACGCACGAGTTTGTAACCGTGGATGCGTGGGGGTAGCCAGAGTTTCTCATGCGGCATCAACGATTTTGTAGCGCCGGACTCCAGGTGGTGAGAAATTGCGTAAACGCCGCGCCGATCTTCCCGCTATTGCACGGCGATCGCGTTCGCCACTGCCACTTCCGTGCCGTCGCTCACTTCCACCGGCGTCCCGCCATTCTTCCAGTAGCAGGCCACATACTGGCCTTTGGTGGTGTCATTGAAATCGCCCGATACGTAGACATCGCTGCCATTGACGGCGATTGAGGTCGGCGTAGGCATCCCTCCCCCCGTACTGGGTAAGGGTAGAATCGCGGGCGTGCCGTTCGTCCACAGGACGGCATCGCGGACGCTGTTGGCATCAATCACATAGCCTGTCACGTAGACATTGCTGCCGGAGGCGGCCACCGACGTAATTAAAGCAGTAGTCGTGCCGCTGGGAAGGGTAAGTACGCTGGGCGTGCCGTTCGTCCACAACACAAATTCGTTTACGCTAGACACAAGCGCAGAGCCCGCCACGTAGATATTGCTGCCGGAGACGGCGACCGCGTACGCAAGAGCTCTCGTCGCCCCGCTCGGCAGGGTAAGTGTGCTGGGTGTGCCGTTCGTCCAGAGAAAGGCATTCCAGGTGCCGGACACTAATCCATAGCCCGCCACATACACGTTGCTGCCGGAGACGGCCATCGAGAGCGCTTCGGAGCTGGTCGTTCCGCTGGGAACGGTTAGGACACTAGGCGTACCGTTCGTCCACAGGACGGCTTCGCCATTGCCGGACAAACTCGCATAGCCCGCCACATAAACATTGCTGCCAGAGACGGCGACCGACATCGCATTGGAGGAAGTCGCTCCGCTGGGAAGTGTAAGGATGCTGGGTGTGCCGTTCGTCCACAGGACGGCTTCGCTGTAGTTGTTAGAATCCACCGCATAGCCTGCAACGTAGACATCGCTGCCGGAGACGGCGATCGAATTAGCCCAAGGATTGGTGGTTCCGCTGGGGGCGGTCAGGGATGTGGCCGTGCCGCTGCTCGGCGTGGACGTGCTGCTGCTTGTGGGCGTTGTCCAAGTGTAGGCAGAGATGACGCTGGATGTATTTCGCTGATAGCCCGCCATGTAGATGGTTGGGGTTTTGGTGGTGACGACGCTTCCGCCGCAACCGAAGAAGGGGAGGGTAAGAAGAAAAGCGCTTGCCGTTAAATACTGGCTGAGTTTCATGGGTGTTTCCTCGCATCTCAATAAAATTTCTGCCAGGCTTCCACCCTCACCGCAAATATCGCCAGCGGGATCGCGCGTGCACTGCTTCAAATGGGTTCAATGGAGTCGGCTGAGTGCAGAGTAGAGAAATTGCCGCGCTTTGTATGTCCGTATTTCGTGTGACAGAAGAAAAAGCGAAGATGGATTATAGCTGTTCTCCAATTACTGTAGAGCAAAGGCACATCAGCTAAGTGGCTTTTTCATCAAGAAAAAGCCACCTTGCTCAATACTCAAAATGCCGCATACTAATTGGAGAACAGCTCTAGACGAGGAGCAGCTCGACCGTGATGCGGCTGCCGGCGCCGGGAGCGGTCTCTAACTCGAATCGCGCGCCCACGCTCTCTGCCCGCTCGCGCATGGTCTTCAAGCCGAAATGTCCTTGCAGGCTCGCGCCACTCTCCGCATCGAAGCCGCTGCCATTGTCGGCGATGCTCAGCGTCAGCCGGTCGCTGCCCAGATGAACTTCCACCCGCACGCTGGTGGCCGCCGCGTGCTTGCGCGTGTTGGCCAGTGCCTCCTGCGCAATGCGAAGCAGTTGCGCCTGCGCCGGCAGCGAAACGCGCGCCGGTTCCCACTCCGGCTCCGTGCGCAACTCGGCCACCATCCCGCAATGTCGCCGATACCAGTCCAGTTGCTCCTCGATCGCCCGCGGCAGCTCCTGCTGCTCGCTCAATTCGCTTTGCAGCGCCAGCATCGATTCGCGCATCCCGATCGCATTTTCATCCAGCACGGCCGTCATGCGGCGGATGATCTCCAGCCCGCGCTGCGTCTCTTTGCGCATTAGCAGGTGCTCCAGTGTCTGCACCTGTGAAGAAAAGAAGTACCAGACCTGGCCTCTGTCGTGCAGTTCGCGGCCCAGCCGCTGACGCTCTTCCAGCATGGTTGCGGCCTTATGATGTTCCAACTTGCGCGACTGCTCGCTACGCTCCTCAGTCACATCGACAAAGGTAAGAACACGGCCCAGCGATTGGCCCATGGGATTGTGCAGCGGCGTTTGCGCAACCTCGAAGATCATCCGGCGACCGAAAAGCTGTCGGCTGGCGTCCAATTGGCTTGACCCGCTGTCTTCAGTCAAGCCGATCAATGCCGGCCAGTCGTCCGCCACCTTGCGGAAGGAATCGCCCTCGGCCAGATGCAGCGCGGGGAAGAGCGCCCGCGCGGCAGGATTCAGCGCCAGGATATGCCCGCTGGTATCCAGGATCATCAGCCCATCCACGCGCTCGTCGAGCACCGTCTCCCGCGCCAGGGGCATCAAGCCCACCAGCCGCCAGCGCAAAAAGGCCCAAGTCATCGCCAGGCTCGAAAGAGCAAAGCCGATCGGCAGCGAGCCGCGCGCACGCAGCAAGGGATTCTGCGTGAGCAGCATCGTGGCCCACGAGATCAGGCACGCCAGCAGAAGCATCTGCGCCTGTCGCCGCCTCAGACCCCGTTCGCACACCGCCCATCCCCCGAGCAAGAGCATATAGAGGAGGTTCAGCCCGATGTTCACCCATATCCAGAACGCTTGCAGCGGGCCGCCCAGCAGCATGCTCGCCAAATCAATGCCGTTCGCGCGCCAGAAAAGATGGTGCCAGCAATCGGTGAGCATCGACGCCGCATAGAGTGCGAGAATGGTCAGATTGACTCCGTCAATGCTCCGTAGCGTTTTTATTCCCAGTTCCCACAGTTCAGCCAGAAACCGGAACCCCGCGTAGCTGAGCCCCATGGCCGCCAGCAAAGCAGCATCAAACCAGAAGATCCGCGTAGAGTCCTGCGTGGCGGACCAAGCCAAGAGCGAGCCCAGCAGCCATATGGTTTTGCAAATCTGAAAACCGATCAGCGGGATCGCGCCGCGTTCCCGGCGATAGCGCCAAATATGGATGGCAATCGCTTCAAGCAGCGCGATGGCTCCCATGGTGAGCCACAGACGATTGCCCATGTGCAGAATATTCATTTCGCTCATAGGCGTCTATCCACGATTGACCAGCCCTTTTTCTATGGCGTAGCAGATGATCTCGTAGTTATTGCTCAAATTCAGCTTCATCATCAAGCGTTCGCGATAAGTGCTGGCAGTCGCTTTGCTGATTTTCAGCGCCTCGGCGATCTCCTGAAGCGACTTGCCCACCGCGATCAGGCGTATGGTTTCGAATTCACGCGCGGAAAGTGCTTCGTGCGCCTCGGCCGGCTGTGCTCTGTCCATGGTCCCATTCAGCCGCGCGGCAAACTGGCGTGAAACATACTGCTTCCCTTCGGCAACAACACGCACCGCATTGACCACTTCCGAGTTAGGCGAAGATTTCGAGATGTAGCCCGCCGCGCCTTGTTCGAGAGCGCGCAGGGCCAGCTTTTCTTCCGGCTGCATACTGAAGATCAGCACCGGAAGTTTGCTTTGCTCGGCGTGAATCAGACCGATGGCATCCAGTCCGTCCAACCCCGGAAGTCCGAAGTCCATTACCACGACATCGGGGCGCAGACCGCTACGCAGTTGACTCAGGGCCTCCTCGGCGCTGGTGGCTTCCGAGCACTTCATCTCGCCCATAATCTCAAGCGCGGAGCGCAACCCCTCGCGCACGACTGCATGGTCGTCGATCAGCAATATCCGGAGCGTGCCCTTTGTCATCACGTTTCGCACCCTATGCAAGCGCAGAGCGAGCCGCCAGCCTCAGATCCCGATTTTGGGATATGGGAATCCACGAACTCCATGGCGCGCAAGCGCCGCCCGCCTGGACGGCTAGTCCCCGGCCAACTGCTCCAGCAGCCCATCGAAATCTTCCAGGTGCGCGTATTCGATGATGACTCTGCCATGGCCGTTGTGATCGTCAATATGGACCTTCAATCCAAGGGCGCGCTGCAAGCGCTCCTCCACTTCTCGCACATTGGGGTCGATGGAGATATCAGGTTTCGGTTCCTTTTTGGCGCCTCGCTCTGGGTGCAGCAGGCCCGCCACATAGCTCTCAGTTTGGCGAACAGAAAGCGAATGGTTAACTACCCGTCTCGCCGCTACTTCCATCTCCTCCGCGTGCTCAAATGCCAATAAGGCTCGCGCGTGTCCATAAGTCAGCTCACCTGTCTCCACTCGCGCCTGCACAGAGTCTGGTAACTTCAATAATCTAAGGAAGTTAGCCACTGTAGCCCGGTCCTTGCCAGTGCGTATCGCCATCTGCTCCTGGGTCATGTGGAACTCGCGTGAGAGCCGCTCGAAGGCGCGCGCCTGCTCCATCGGGTTCAGGTCCGCGCGTTGCAGGTTCTCGACGATGGTGATTTCCATCGCCTGCTCGTCGGAAACCTGGCGCAGAATTGCCGGTATCGTCTTCTTGCCGGCGATCTCCGAAGCCCGCCAGCGCCGCTCCCCTGCGATGAGTTGGAAGCGACCGTTAGCCAGCGGGCGCACCAGCACTGGCTGTACGACACCATTTGAAGTGATGGACGCTGCCAGCTCGCCCAATTGCCCTTCGTTCATCTGAGAGCGAGTCTGGAATGGGTTGCGATCAATCTGTTCGATGGGAATCTCGAGGGGCTTGCCCCCTTCATTCTCAGCGGCCGATGGAACGGATACTGCCGGGACACGGGGCAACAGGGAGTCCAGCCCTTTACCAAGGGCGCGGCGTTTAGGGTCGGGAGCAACAAGAGTCATAATTCTCAATCCTTTATTCCGGGGAAACTGCCGGGTTTGTCAAATTTGTTTTCATGGAGTCAGGCTCGTCTGCGGCGATCTGCGGCGAGGCAGCCGTCAGGAGCGCGGCAAGAAGCGGGCCTCCGCCTCTGGCTGGACATCAACATGTTCTTCTTTGCGCGGTATCTGGGTGCCGTTGCGCGCCAAATATTCTCCAGCCATCTCGAAGTAGGCCTCTGTGCCGCGGGAACGGGGATCGTAGAGGGCCACAGGCTTGCCGTGACTGGGTGCCTCGGCGAGTCGCACGTTGCGCGGAATAACAGTGCGGAAAAGGCGATCTTTGAAGTACTCGCGCAGCGTATCTGTCACTTGCTGGGCCAGATTGTTGCGATTGTCGTACATGGTCAACAGAACGCCCTCAATGTTCAGCGTCGGGTTGTACGCGGCGCGAACCCGCTCGAGTGTGGAGATCAGCTCCGAGATGCCCTCCAACGCGAAGTACTCGGCTTGCATCGGCACAATTAGCGAATCGGACGCGGCCAACACATTGAGCGTAAGCAGATCAAGCGCCGGAGGACAATCCAAAATAACCAAATCAAAATTGCACTGAATCGGCGCCAGTGCGCGGCGCAGGCGCAGCGCGCGGTCTTCAGCCCCAGCCAACTCGATATTGGCGCCGGTGAGATTTTTCGAGCCGGGCAGCAGAAAGAGCAGATCGATCTCCGTGGGCAGAATCACCTGCGCGGCTGGAGCGTCCCCCATGAGGACGTCATAGATCGAATGGCGATTGTCGTCGCGCTGAAATCCAAGGCCAGAGGAACAATTTGCCTGCGGATCGCAATCTACGAGAAGGACTTTTAGGCCCTCAATAGCTAGACAGGCGGCCAGATTAATGGCTGTGGTAGTCTTGCCGACTCCGCCCTTTTGGTTCACAAGCCCGAGAATCTTACCCATGGCAATCCAGACTAAAGGGAAGGGCTGTTCGAGGATAGGCACTTGCGCTGTGGAGAACCACGCCAACCTGTGGAAAGCTTTCTGGACGGGAAGTGGCTAAAATCCGGCAGGCCCTTGCAGTGGAAGGGTTTCGACGTGGGTTGCGAAGCGACGAATATTGGTACTCCGAAAAGGCGGATCGGTGGAAAACTTCTGCGATCTCAGGAGAATTTTGAACGAGAAATCTAGAAATATTTCGTCAGCGCCAATTTGAAACTGCGCCCATTTTGGGCTAAAGGGGAGATATGTTCCACGTGGAACAATTCGCGCTTTGGTTGGTCCTAGAAAGTGTTCCACGTGGAACACTTTGCGTTGCAGATTAATGATTTCCTGATTTCGCCTCTTTTTCGGTTGGGCGCTAGGGCTGCGATAGGCCCAGGTAGCCGTGCAAGCCGCCGATCAGACTCCAAATAGCCCGCTCCGCTCTCTCGTCGTCGCGCACAATAATGAACGCAAGAGACGGTACATGAAGGGGCAGTTGCTTAGGCGGTGGTACACTCGCGGATTATGGCGAACGAGCAAGAAGTTGCGTCGGCTGAGCGCTTGGCAGCGGTGGACGGGATTGCGTCCGAAGAGAGCGTCGGTGCGGAGCTGGAGATTGAGGCTAACGAAGGTCCGATGGAGGAACCCGTGAGAGCGCCCAACGAAAGCGCCGTGGCGGAAGTCGGCGGCGGCGATGCGGGCTGCCCGATCGAGATGGGCGTCGGCGGCCCGAAATGCGGGCGTCACCTACACGAGGCACTATACGGCTCAGACGAGAAGCCAGTATGCCTGATGCACTCGAAGGATCCGAACAAGCAGTCAGGACCGCTATTCGATGCATTTTGGTTAGAGTTTGAGAAAATTCTCGAAGACGCCGGGAATTGTGAGGCTAATTTCTCTCGCTTTGTCTTTCCCCAACACAATTTCAGTGGGAGGGAATTCCAGGCGATCTGCCGGTTTGAGGAAGCGATTTTCGCGCATGGCGCAAGCTTTTTCGGCGCGACCTTCAAGCAGAAAGCCGTCTTCTGGAAAGCGACCTTCTCGAAAAACGCAGAATTCCGCGGAGTGTCCTTCATGCAGAACGCTTACTTCAATGAAGCGACGTTCATGCAACACGCAAACTTCGGCGGAGCGGCCTTCACGCAAGACGGAGACTTCAGCAAAGTGACATTTACGCAGGATGCCGACTTCAGCCAAGCGACCTTCACGCACGGCGCAAACTTCATGATTTCAACCTTCACAATGGACGCAGATTTCCGGGTTGCAACCTTCTTGCAGAACGTCTCCTTTATGGGTGTGACGTTTATGCGGAATGCAAACTTCTACAGAACGAAATTTAAACTGGGCGCAAACTTTTTCAATGCAACCTTCACACAGTACGCGCAATTTGAGGATGCATCTTTTGGTGAAACGGCCAAATGGACTAGAAGTCGGTTTCTCGACCGGGTAAATTTTCGACGCACAAACCTCGAATCTCAAATTACCGGACACGAAACCGCTATATTCGCGCTGGCTACCTTCTATAAGCCAGCAAGTGTCGTTTTCGATGATGTCGATCTGAGCCGCGCCCTCTTCCATAACTGCGATGTGAGCCAGGTTTGGTTTACCTCTTCCGTGAAATGGGCAGGCAGGGAAGACAATCGCGGCCTTGCGGTCTACGAAGAGACGATTCCCCTCAGAGAATATCGCGCATTGGACATGAAGAGAGACGGGCAGCGCGACTACCGGGCGGTGGCGCAGATCTATCAGCAGTTGAAGAAGAACTACGATTCTCGCCTGGATTACTGGACGGCCAATGAGTTTCATTTTGGCGAGATGGAGATGAAGCGGCTGGCTGGGCCGACGGATGGATGGATGCTTTTAGGTTTGCGACGGTGGTGGCATCGCAATCTGAGCTTTGTAGCCCTCTACCGCTGGGCGAGCGACTACGGGAACAGTTATTGGCGGCCGCTCCTTTGGCTTTTTGGGTTCCATTTCTTTTTTGCCTCTTTGTACCCTCTCCCCGGGGTTGGATTAAAGCGGCAAGGGGCCACACAAGCCGAGACTTACGCTTCGGTCTGGGATTTTCAAAAGAGCTACGGAGAGAATCTGTGGGCAATGAGGAAAGAGGAATATCTGGCCTTGAATAGCTTGATTGCATCCGTGGATGTGATGGAGTTTCAAAGGAATCCAGAATACACTCCTGTCCATCCCTGGGGGCGGGTTCTGGCAATCTTTGAGACTTTGCTCGCTTCATCCTTGTTTGCGCTGTTTCTGCTCGCTATCAGGCGACAGTTCAGGCGATAGTGAATCCGCTACCACGCTCTCCGAGCGCAATCAACCGGTCCTCACTGCCGGGTAGCGGCAGCGACTTGCTCCACCTAAACTCCGCTCCTGCCGCTTCCTGGAGGGCTGGAAGGTCAACGGAGGTGGTCATCAGCGCAAGCCAACCGCCGGACCGGACCAGCCTTGATGCCGCGAGGGCGGCAAGTTCCATCTTGTCTACAGCGCGCAGAGTCACGCAATCGAAGACGGCACAAAGCGTCTCCGCACGGCCGGAATAGACCAATGCGGAGACTTCCAACACTCGGACAGCTTCGCTGAGAAAAGCGGCCTTTTTGCCCTGCGATTCGGCCAGAGTGACGGCTATCTCCTGTCGGCAGAGAGCTATGGGGATTCCGGGAAAACCTGCACCGGAGCCGAAGTCCAACAGTGTGGCGATTCCAGTTGGCAGGGACCGGGCACATGCAATCGACTCGACAAAATGGCGCGCGACAATGCCTTCCTCGTCGCGAATGGCCGTCAGATTGACGCGGGCATTCCAGCGAAGGAGAAGTGAAAGATAGTCCTGGAAACGCTGTGATAGAACCGAGTCGAGTTGGTCCAAGCCAGCTTCTGCCAGAAGAGCGTTGAGCCGGATTCCGGGAGGACTTGAAATCTCACTCATGCCCGCGTGGTCGACTCTTCAATCTGTCGCGGCTCCCAAACGGCAGCAGCCTGCACAAACGCCGCGAAGATGGCGCGCGAGAAGGCGCTCTCGGTGTAAGTCCGCTCAGGATGCCACTGCACTCCCAGAACGAAATGCTCGTGCGAGTCTAGTTCGACTGCCTCCACTACCCCATCGGCCGGCGAGACTGCACTGACTAACAGACCATCGCCGGGAATATGAATCGCCTGGTGGTGGCTGGAGTTGACTAGAGGATCTGCGGCAAACCCGCGAGGAACAAGGCCAGCCAGGCGCGATTCAGAAGCAATCCGCACCGGGTGGGCCTCAACCACATCCCGGCCAGGGCGGTGATTGACAGCTGTTCTCAAATCTTGAATCAACGACCCGTTCAGCCAGACGTTCAAAGTCTGCACTCCGTGGCAGATAGCGAGAATGGGCTTGTGCAGATTGAATGCGTCCTGAAGTAAAAGCTCGTCAACGGCGGTTCGGGCTGGGTCCGATTCACCGCACTCCGGAATAGGATCTTCGCCATATCTTTGCGGGTCCACATCAAACTTGCTGCCGGGCAAAAGCACTCCCTGTACTCCTGCGAGCAACCGGGCTACACGATCAGGCCGTTCGTGAAGTGGGACGATGATGGGCGTGGCGCCGGCGGAACGAAGGGCGGCAAGATAGGGCGGCAACGACAGCTGATTGTAAGCTGAATCGGCGCCTGTAGGCTCGGCTATTGCGACATGGATGCACATGGCAGAAACAGTGTAAGGTCTCCAGCGAAAAAGCGATAGGGAAACTGGACCGCAGAGTCAAACCCCCGTACCTACAGCCACAATACCGTCAGACGTCTTCGCGCGTTGCGACGGGCACAGGCAGGTTCAATAATTCCTGGATGGCGTCACGCAGTCGCGCTGTCAGTTCGTCCGTTTGACGCACCGTCATTCCCGCGGTTTCGATCGGCTCGCCGATCTTTAGAGTTAGTTCGCCTGGGAAAAAATGGTGGGTGTGCATTGGCAGCAACTCGAATACTCCGCCGAGCGCGAGAGGCACCAGCGGCACCTGTGCGCGAATGGCGAGGTAAGCTGCACCCGAGAGAAATGGCTTCAACTGGCCGTCCGGAGTTCGTCCTCCCTCGGGGAAGACAAACAAGGGCATACCCGAGCGCAAGGCCCTGGCTCCCGCGCCGAGACTGGAGAGCGTGGCGTGGGGGTTGGCAGTATCGATAGGCATCTGGCCTGAACGATTCAAGTACCATCCTATGAACGGGATGGGCCACAGTTGCTTGCGCGCGAGAATGCGAAACTGAAAGGGCAGCGCGGCAAAGATTACCGGCACGTCCATGTAGGAAGTATGGTTGCTGGCATAGAGGGCGACGGGGTACATTCGCATGTTTTCCGCGCCGATGACAGTAAGTCTGGAGCCTGAAGCCCATACACAGGCTCGCGCCCAAATGCGCGCAATCCTGTGCTGCACGTTGCCTTTCTTGTCGACAAGGGAAACCAGCAGCGAGAGGCTTCCGAAGGCTGCAGTAAAGAGGGCGAAAAGCGGTGTCTGGAGGAGGTTGGTACGCCAACGATAGAATCGCGGGAGGGGATTGGGACGTTGTCTCATAATATGATGTCCCCAGCAAGAAGCAGCGATCGCACTTCGCCTACGAGATAAACCGAGCCGGAGACTACAACCGTCCCGCCGTGGCCACGCTGACCAGCCCATTGCAAGGCCTCGCGTACTGAGCCTGCGCTGAGGGTTGAAGTCCCAGTTGCTCTGGCCGCAGCTTCCATCTCCTCCAGCGGCGTTGCCCTGGCAGAATGGATAGGCGCGAAAATCACCTGGTCGAAGAGTGGAAAGAGGATTTGCGCCATTTCTGCAAAGGGCTTGTCGCGCAGGCAACTGAAGACAAGAAGCCGGGGGCGATCTTCGCTCAGCAATCTGGATAGCCCTGAGCGGAGAGCCCACGCTCCTGCCGGGTTATGCGCCACGTCGAGAATCCACTGCGCGCCGCACGCTTCGATTCGCTCGATCCGTCCGGGCCAGCGCGTCTGACTAATCCCTTGGGAGATGGACGCCGGCGTGATTGGAAAGCCATGCGAAGAAGCCAACTCGACGGCAGCGGCAATGGCCAGGGCCACATTTCGGTGCTGGTGGGCGCCGGTGAGCGGAGACGCGACTTCGACTGAGGTGCCGATCACTTCGATTGAATAGGAAGCAGCGGTTTCCGCGCCGGTGGATGGAATGTAAGCCTCCGCCTTCACTCGACGGAGGTTAAAGTCCGCTACTGCTTCACCTAACACCTGATTGGCCTCAGGATGCTGGGGCAATGTAATCAGCGTACCGTTCCGGCGCAGGATGCCGGCTTTCTCGCGCGTGATGGCTGTAATAGTCGAGCCCAGCCATTCCGTGTGGTCGAGCGAGATGTCGGTCATGATCGAGAGCAGTGGATCGACTACGTTGGTCGCGTCGAGGCGGCCGCCCATCCCCACCTCGAGTACTGCCAACTCCACTTTTTCTTCGGCGAAGTAGACAAGCGCCTGCGCGGTCAGAATCTCGAAGAAGCTCGGATGCTGGGGCAGACTGCCCTGGAGCACCAGCTCCTGTGCGACATCGTGGACGCGGAAATAAAGCCGGGCAAAGGAATCGTCGCCAATTTCTGTGAGATCAATGCGGATACGCTCGTTAACACGCTCGAGGTGCGGCGAGGTGTAGAGGCCAGCGCGCACGCCGGAAGCAGTCAGAACCGAGGCTAGCGTGGCTGCGGTAGAGCCTTTGCCGTTGGTTCCAGCTATGAGGATGGAGCGAAAGCGCTTATGCGGATCGCCCAGCGCAGCCAGCAGGATGCGAACCTCGTCGAGGGAGAATTTTCGCCGAGGCTGGCCGGGGCGCGTATACAGCTCCGGCGCCATGGCGTTCAGTTCATTGATGGCTGCTGTGTAGGACATGGAAAGAACAGTATAGAAGGCGGCGGGACTAGTGAAGAAAGAAGCGCAGGCCCTTCGACTGCGCTCCGCTCAAGGTGACGAACAAGAACAGGGAATCAAAAGATCAAATTAACAAAGAATCAATTCGCTGACATCATTTTCCGAAACGGCGCACACAGAGGGCGCGATCTTCTTTACTGTCGCTAATGCGGAAGGTGTACCGTCTTCCATTGGAGAAAAAGAAGAACCACGCCTTCGAGGAAGCCGGAGTGCTGCTCCAAAAATATTTGGAGGAAAGATTCAGGTTACCCTTCACATGCTTTTCACTTGCGTTCACGTCGTAGATTCCCTGCAACTCCTCGATGGTGGGCAGGCGCCAGTCGGTGTATCCGCCCAGGCGCAGATTGGCGCAGTAAGCGATAGCCTGATTCCAATTCACGTCCGAACCGTTGTCCTCCGTTGTCCAAGCCAGGCCGGTGGCCGGATCGGCCCATCCAACGGGCGGAGGATCGTTCGCGGGCGTTTGATTTTGCGTGTGAGACTGCAGGACGGCCATGCACAGGACAAAAAATAGCGCCGCGCTTTTGGCGAAGATCTTCGGGTATCTCATCTAGAAGGCATCCTTTCCGCCGCCGCAGAGTTCAACGGCATGGGTGATGGCTTTGGCCACGCGGTTTGCCATCTCTTCGTCGGAGAAGAGGAAGACATTGACCAAACCCCTGGGACGCTTCGCTATCAGCACGAAGAGCGGAGGCGAGATGCGCGAGTTCCAGTCGGGATGGCCGTTGCGGTTGTCTACCTGATTCTGGTTCTGATCCTGGGGCAGGACGAAGATCTCCTTCACATCTTTGAGCGCCAGGGAGTAGTCCGCGTCGGCGGCGAGCTTACCGTTCAACTCGGCGCGCCAGTGATAGGTGATGCGGCAGGCACCGGCACCGGCCACCAGATTGCTCGTCTCCACTGTGAACTGGTTCCTCCATTCCACGCCCTGCGGCGAGGCGTCGGTGACGAATGCGGTGTAGCTAAGCTTGCCTTCGGCGGCGTTCTCCTGGATGAACTGCATGGTCTTTTCGAGCGACGGACCGCTGTCGGCAGGTCTGGGCGGGGGCACGACGGCTTGTTGGGCCTGAAGCGTGCTGATAGCCATCAGCGCGAAGGCGAAAATGAAAGTGATATTTCGAGAGGTTTCTCTCATGAGCGTGCTCCTAGATTGCTGGCACATCATTACAGGAACGAGACAAAGCCTACGGAGGATTTGAGATATTTTAACTCCATAGTCAAACGAGAAGAGTATGAATCGGCAGAAATTGCCATGGGCAAGGGGTTTCGATTGTAGGGCTTGAAATTTATGCAGCGGCTGGTGCTCCGCGTTGCTTTATCGCCTCAGCAGGAGCTGCACGGCTTGACGGGCGTCCTGGAGGCAGGATCTGGCCTCATCTTCCGAAAGCAGTCCTTGATGGACCGCCTTTCTACCGATATCGTTGACCAGGTTGGCAATGCGCGGAAAGTCCGCGTCGAACCCTGTCATTTGCAGATTGTTGTTGACCTCATGCAAGAGATTGCCGAGGGTGGCCGCATTCCGATAGCGCGAATGGATTTGCCTGGTGAGCGACGAGGGCAGCTTTTGCTTGATGGCCTCCTCGAGAACCGAGCGGCACATGACCGCGCAGGCTGTGTAGAGGCCAAAGAAATAGCAGCGGGTCGCTTCGTCCAGATAGCGATCGGCCTCTTCTGAACTGGGCGCGGCCACTACACACTCGCGCAGATGAGTGGCCCGCTGCACGGCTGGCTCGACCAACTCCAGCAACTCCAAGGCAAATGCAGTGCGCAATAGATCGTTCTGCTGGCTATCAAGCGCGCGCTGAATCTCCTGCCATGCCGGCGTGGGCGCTTCCAGCCCGGCGTACTGCATTTTTGTCAGCGAAGTGAGCCGCTGGCGCGCGTGTTGAATGAACCCCTGGCGCATCTCCTGCGCCAACAGACGCCACCCTGAAACAAAGGCGGCTTTGTCCCGCTGGTACCGGGTCCATAGCTCGTCGTACACAATACTCGGCAACACCTCGCGTAATTGGGAAAACCTCCCCATTCTCGCCAACTCCGAGATGGACTCGCAGAAATCTTGTCCTGGCGCTTCTTCGGCCGACATTTGCAGTAGTTCGCGCTCCAGGCGGCCCAAATCGATACCCATCTCTGATGCCCTCATCTCGTGAGTCTAAGACCTGTTGAGTCGAGGCTCGAGATTAATGCGCCTGATTGTGCAGGCCGCGTGTTGGAACGGGAAGTTCCCTCTCTGGCGAGCGTTCACGGGAATTATCGGTCTCGTTCGAAAATACCTTTGTGTGATTCATCCGCGACTTCTGAACGTCTTCGCAGCGGCTCTACAGGGCGCAACATCTCGTTCATCTGCGTTCCCAGCATTGCGCTTCGCTTCATGCTGGGCTACTATCCTTGGCTCCCTCCGGGAGCAAGGAACAATGAACACCCCTACATCGGATTCACGCTTGGTTGTGACCTGGAGCATCATGCGCAACTATTTCACGTCCCATTGTGCCCCGGTACATCACAAGCAACTATCTTTGAAGGTCTTTTCTATAGTTTTTGAAACACCCCGCCTGCCCAACGAGGACACTTCCGAAAAAGCTCGTCTGTGCATCGCACGGGCCGTTCAGGCTATTGCAGTACGCGGCTGCGGACGCGCTTTTCACACAAATCGTTCCGTTTGCACAGGCCTATTTCCGCTCCCTGTGAAAGTAGTGGGAAACCTGGGCCGCTTTCTCCCGCCCGCTGCCAGCTTTTCCAAATCCCCTCATTTGCACAGCTCTGTTTTAGAAAACTGAGCACCTGCGCAAACCTCTCTCTCGCAACCAGTTGACCCTTCTTTCCACTTTTCCTCTCCGAACGACGGGTACTACTATCTTTTTTCTTTATTCTTCTATGTTTTTCCTAATACCCGTCGCTCCGCGATTCCCGGACGCGACAAAGCGGCCGTGGAGTTCCGTGACGCCTTCGCACACAGCAATGCTCACTCGCAGCGTCAAGTCCGCGGAATCCAGAGAAGTACCCCTGTTTTCCACGCGCATATTAACCCGGAGGTGAATACAATCAAGAAGAAGAAAGCACAGTTGTTTCCGATGGGGAGCAAGGTGTTGTAAAGTGTGGCCAGCGTTGAATCTGCTGTGATGGGGTTTTCTTCGCTCGTTGTAAAGTGAGGGTGGGCTCATGCCGAAAGTGGAAAGTGAAGTGGAGAAGCCGGTGGCGTCGGGGGCAGCGATGGAGATTACCGTTAGCCGTCAGGACCTGGTCAAGGAGCTTACCGCGACGCAAAGCGTGGTGGAGCGGAAGACCACTATTCCAATTCTGTCGAACTTCCTCATTGAGGCCGAGGATGGCCGGCTGAACATTACCGCGACCGATCTTGATCAAGCAATCCGTACCAGTACCGAAGCCAAGGTGAAGAAGCAGGGTTCGTGCACGATTCCTGCCCGTAAGCTCTACGACTACGTGAAACTGCTGCCGGACGGCGACATCTCGATCAAACTGCTGGAGAACCACTGGGTGCAGATTCGCTCAGGACGCTCAAATACGAAGATGGTCGGCATGGCGCGAGCCAACTACCCACAGGTTCCTGAATTTCCCACAGTTACAGCAACCAGCATTTCTTCACTAGCGCTGAAGACCCTCATCAATCGCACCATTTTTGCCATCTCCAACGAGGAGTCGCGGTACACGTTGAATGGCGCGCTGCTGGTGATCAAAGCCGAGTCGCTGGCCATGGTTGCCACCGATGGACACCGACTGTCTTATGTTGAGAAGCCGAACGAGGTTCTGGAAGGCATCAGCGGCGAAAAGCGCGTGCTGATTCCACGCAAGGCGCTGCAGGAGCTGCAGCAGTTGTTATCGGTCTCCGACGCCGAAAAGGTGGAGTTTGCCGACGATGAGCACACGCTCTTCTTCCGCGTGGGGCATCGCACGCTGAGCACACGCAAGCTTTCAGGGCAGTTCCCGAACTTTGAGGCGGTGATGCCGCGCGACAACACGAAGTTTGCCGTGGTGCGGTCGAGCGAACTCTCGGCGGCCATTCAGCGCGTTGCGCAGTTTGCTGACGAGCGCTCCGGCGCCATTCGGCTGCGCCTGGAGAGCAACGAACTGAAGATCAGCTCGAACTCGGCGGAAAGCGGCGAGAGCGAAGACACTATCGACACGCCCTACTCGAGCGATCCTATCGCCGTGGGCTTCAACTCAGGCTACATTCTCGACTTCCTGAAGGCCCTGAGCAATGAAGGCGAGGTGAGGTTGGAGTTCAAGGACTCGCAGTCAGCTGGGCAGATGCGGCCCGAAGATCCAGATGCGGAGTATAAGTACCGGTATGTGTTGATGCCGATGCGGATCTGACCACCTGCGATGGGGCGGAGTTTTTCAATCAGTAGACAAACACAAGAGACAACAACGGCCCGGCATAACTGCCGGGCCGTTGAGTTTCTAAGTCATAGTGACTAATGACAGCTCTTCACGCAACCGCTGGAGCGCGCAAAAATTGGAGGGCGCGAATAAGGTAGCCCTTTATCTCACGGCGATGGACGACGGCGTCGAGGAAGCCTTTTTCGAGGAGAAACTCGGAGCGCTGAAAACCTTCAGGGAGTTTCTGGCGGATGGTCTGCTCGATAACTCGCGGGCCGGCAAAGCCAATCAGAGCGCCGGGCTCGGCTATGTTCAGGTCGCCGAGCATGGCGAAGCTGGCGGTGACGCCGCCCGTGGTGGGATCGGTGAGGACGCAGATGTACGGCACCTTGGCGTCGTCCAACTGCGCGAGAGCTGTGGAGATTTTCGCCAGTTGCATCAGGCTTACCACGCCCTCCATCATGCGCGCTCCGCCGGAGGCGGCAACGATGATGAGCGGCTTGCGGGTGAGGCGCGCACGGTCAACGGCGCGGGCGATGGTCTCGCCCACCACGGCGCCCATGGAGCCGCCGATGAAGCTGTATTCCATGGCGCTGAGCACGACCTGATGCGGCCCGAGCTGACCGACCGCGTTGAGAATGGCATCGTCGAGACCGGTTTGCGCCTGCGCTGCGCGCAGACGGGCCTTATAGGGTCTTATGTCGGTGAATTCGAGCGGATCAGTGGAGCGCAGGCCGCCGTCCACTAACTCATAGCCCGGCTCGAGAAGGAGATCGATACGCTGGCGCGCGCCCATTTTGAAGTGGTGCTGGCATTTGGGGCAAACATTCAAGTTGGCCAGTAAATCCGCTTTCCAGATGACCTCGCGGCAGCCGACACACTTGATCCACAAACCCTCAGTGCGCACACGCTTCTCACCCGTATTCGCGGCTCGATGAGAGCCGTGGCCGGACTCGTACTCTCCACTTTCACGCTTAAACCAGGACATTCGACCTCACAGGACGACAGGGGTCAGGGGACAGAAACAGTGAACTACTATCAGTATTCTATCCCGCGCTGAGCGAGAATTCCCTTCTGGTAGGCATGCTTCATTTCGCGCATTTCGGTGACCGTGTCGGCCAGCTCGACCAGCAGGGGATGAGCGTTGCGACCGGTGAGAATGACATGGACCATCTCCGGCCGCAAACGCAGAGCATCAGCGACAATGGCGGGATCGAGCATGCCGTAGCCGATGGCATAATTAATTTCGTCGAGCACCACCATATCCCAGTCGCCGGAGTAGATGGCATCCCGCGCTTCGGCCCATGCGGCCTCGACCAAGCGAACGTCTTCAGGATCGGTCTCAGCGCCGCCGACCTTCACAAAGCCGCGGCCCATCTGCTTGAGCACGAAGTTGTCGCCGAAGGCTTTCACCGCGTCCAGTTCGCCGTAATGCCAGGAGCCTTTGAGGAATTGGATCATGAGCACGCGCATTCCGTTGCCCACAGCGCGCAGGGCCGTACCCATGGCAGCGGTCGTCTTGCCTTTGCCAGGGCCGGTGTTGATTAGAATCAGTCCTCGTCGCGAATCGGTCATAGTCAGTGGACAGTGATCAGTGGACAGTGAACAGCCACCGACCTTCAGCGTCCATTGTCAACGCTAGGCTAAGAACTGACAACTGATCGCTGTCAGCCGTTTAGTGCCCAGAGTGGTAGGGATGGCCGGCGAGGATTGTAAATGCGCGGTAGAGTTGCTCAGCCATTACGAGGCGCGCGAGGGCGTGGGCCATGGTCATGGGCCCGAGCGAAAGGAGCAACTGCGCACGCGTTCTAGCGGCGTCTGACCATCCGCTGGCCGGACCAACGGCGAAAACAATTTGCTGTGCGCCCTGGTCGCGCCGTGTGCTGAGCCATTCGGCAAAAACTTCCGAGGTCATCTGGCGGCCACGGCTGTCGAGCAAGACAGTGACGGCGGGAGTGCGTCCTTCGAGGCGTTGCAGCCAATCGAGGAGCGCCTGCTCGGTGCGAAATGCCTCGGCTTTGCAATGCGCGAAGCCGGAACAGCGGCCCAGATATACGGCGGTGAGCGAGTCGAATTCGTCCTTCGCGCCGGGGCGCGCGCCGATATGCGCGAGGGTAAGGTTCATGGGGAGCAGAATACGCCACCGGGCTGGACCATGCGCAGGGTTAATAACTAGAACGCGCACCGGTTGGAGCCGATAAGACATTCGAGAGGAAGAGGACACTTGACGGTATCAAATTCGGCGTTATTGGCGCAGATTTCAATTCGCAGGCTGTTTTGACGGGACGACTCGGTTCAGTCGAATGGTAATGTGTCATTCTACTGGCGATAACCCCGCAGAAGGAGGGTTACGCCCATTTTTGGGATTCTCGCTCAGAACTATACACTTTTTCATATATTGTGACGTAGAGCACAATTGCTCATATGCGATTAACTTGTTTATTTTCAGCAACAAATAATTATTTTGGTACGGTATTCCGGTATGGCACTCCACCTGCATCTCCATTCGACAAGTGGTGCCTCGCCTTCCTGGGATTAAGTCTATATATGCCCAAAGAAACGCTGAAGCACAAGAAGTAAATTTGGAAGTCCCGAGTTGGCTTCCGGTTACAACCAAGTTTTGGAGGAGATCAATGCGATTTATCCGGTTTCAAATTGTGATGGTGACCCTGGGATTAATCCTGGGGTTGTTTGCTCCAGCGCTTCTGGCGCAGGAGACGACAGGCGGTCTTCAAGGAACAGTTACAGATCCCTCGGGCGCCGTTGTGCCGGGAGCCAGCGTAACCGTCACGGCTCCGACCCTGGTC